>ERZ507044.19-NODE-19-length-177057-cov-18.4201_pt1 | contig 177057 bp, 172 predicted proteins | sample MGYA00512870_ERZ507044 | MGnify/ENA metagenome assembly ERZ507044
CTCTTATCGCATTCTTAACTTCGTCAAGTGCCACGTGCTCTTTATCATTAACAGTGACAAGGACATTTTCCAGACTGCACTTTATGAGTATATCCTCAATTTTTACTATGGCGTGACCTGCTATTACTGACTGCTGTCTCTTATTTAAAATGGTAGCCATTTCGGTACCTCCATAGAGATTTCCGGTATGTAGTCGGTCTTCTTACGTTGCTGACCGAACAATTCTACTTTTGCGCTTTCACTCATTACTTTTACCATTTCGGCACTCATACGTTCATGGTCAGCTTGCTTTCGCTTGATGTTGTTCAGCACATTCATTTCTTTTTCTGAGATAATGACATGCACATTCACCTCATGCTTTTGACCAAAACGATAGCACCTGCGTATTGCTTGATAAAACTGTTCGTAGCTGTCAGACAATCCACAGAATATCATGTCATGGCAGTTCTGCCAGTTCATCCCAAATCCACAGATAGATGGTTTTGTTACAAGATACTTCACGTCTCCGGATGTGAATCCCATCATAGCTTTTTCTTTATGTTCTGGCGTATCAGATCCTTTCACTTCTACGGATCCACGTATAGCCTTATGTAATGCGCTACTCTCATTGTTATAATCGCACCATATCAAGCAATTCTCTTTTGTCCGAGCGATATTCTTTGCCATTTCCACTCTTTCATCAAGACTTTGCTTTCGTGGTTATCTCTCTCCTTCCTCGTACTGTTCGGCTGTCAGCCCTCTCTTTTTCCAATCTAATAAGATACGGTCAACATAATCAACACTGTTTTTATCCTGTACCAACATTTCCCTGAATGCATAACGTAATAGCTTATCGTCATACTCCTCTTTCCATTGGCAGATTATTTGCAGCTCCCTTTGTGATAATAAGCGGTTAAAGCGTTCTTCATACAGTTCTATGATTGGTGTACCATATAACTTTTGTTGTTCCTGCTCTTTTTCTTCAAGCTGTTTTTCGACATCCGGGAAAGGAGAAACAGGGAGGCTGTTTATATTACTTAAAAGATTATTTTCTTTATTGTATTTATTATCTTTATTATATTGTGGTTGATTGATGGTTATTTGTTGGTTATTTGTTGGTTGCTCATTGGTTGCTTGTTGGTTATCCTGCTGGTTGCTTGACTGGTCTTTACTTAGCCTGTTAGGCTGATATTTGTCGTAGTTTACTACACTTATGACCGTTTCCTTGTTGGTTGTTTTTCTGGTTATTTCTTTAGTGTCTACTAGTTTGCCCAATGCTGTTCTAACCTGTTGTTCTGTCAACCCTGTTTCTAAAGATAAATTTTTTCGGGATGTCACGAAACTTCCTCGTTCTATAGTCCTCCCTTTATATTTCTGAGCTCTGTAATTAGCTCTAATCAAACAATGTAGGAACAGTGTTTTCACCGGCACATCCTTGTACCATTCCCATTCAGTGAATTTACGGAATAAATTCACATATGTTCCTAATTCTTCCAATCCTCACCACCTCAATCTGTTAGCTTTCTGTGACAAAAATCTCACATTTGCTGTTGTCTATCTCGATTCGTGTTTCGTCCGTGTGGGCGCCTGCACAGCTTATTTCGATGCATATATCGTACTCTTTAAGCAACTGTTCTGGCACGCATTTCTCTACGAGGATTTTCATATCTTCCCAATTCATTTTATGTCTCCTTTATCTCAATACCCTTTAATTCCGCCATTAGGCGCCGCTTTATCTTATATACGTCTGTAGGGTGACCTTTTGCATCTTCGACCACCAGAGCGCCTGTATCGTCGTTATAGACGAAGTCTGCAATATACTTTAAGGCTCTTCCATGCTTGTTTTTTGGAAAGAGTGTATAAGGCACCTGCAGGCGGAGGTTTGTTATCTCCCCTGCCTGCTCCAGTAGCCGTAATTCTTGGTAACGTAATGCCTCGTGCTTGCTGTCAAACTTAATTCCGTCTACCTCTGTCTTAACCGCTCCATACTTGCTCTTTTTAGGCTTTGTGGGCGGTGTTTGTGCAGAGGTATACTTGCGTCCGTCTGGGTAGTTAATCGACGATGATCGCATCAGCAATACTCATTAATTGATTTAACGATCGCTGCGTATCACCTTTAACAAATTCATCCAATTTTTTGTTAGGTTTCTTACCAGCTAATAATAATTTGATAATTTCAATGTTATTTTCGGTGGCATCTACTCTAGTGATTTCATCAATGTACTTTTCATCTTTATAAATCCAAAGAATTTGATTTTTACAAACTAAAGCAATGTTTTGATTATTTTCACCTAACTTTTCACACATGTCATCATCTTTAAATATCTGATAGAAGAATCCACTTTGGTCGTAGATTTCTCCCGGACAATAACATCTGTCTGTTAAATAATCATGCATATCTAAAACGTCTTTTAATTGCATTATATCCTCCTATAAACTGCCATAGTAAGCAGTGTCGAGCCCTATCTTTGCGGCATAATCTAACGCCACATCAATGAGCTTGGTCATTTCTTTAGTGTTGAATGTACTTGATCCGGGATACAGTCGGTAAATCAAATAGCCTTCCTGCTGTGCAGGGCGCAAGACTTTGACTGCGCGCAGTCCCTGGACCTTACGAAACTCCTCTTCTGCTTCCGCCGGTGCCACCAAATCAGTATGCTTGGCATCTGCCAGCTCCAGCAAAGCACAGTATGTATCCCAGTCATTTGCTAGGTGTCCATCCTCTTGCTCAGCTATATCGTGGATGATTTTCCATAGCAGTGCATTCTGGTCGGTTGATCGTTTATTCCTTGGTTTTGTAATCTCTAAGGCGTATGGCTGCGTTTCGAGGCTTTTACAAGCTGATATCCAGTTGTAAGAGTGTTTGTCTACCTTAAAGGTAATCTCCATGTCACCGTCCTCTGTGAGGCTACGGCGCTGGAATGTAGCTATGATTCTTTGCTTCGCCATAATTACTCCAAATAATTGCGATGGAATACCATCATAAATGTGTCATGGCCATACAGCGCCTCGAAGCGCCGTTGGCACTCCTGCTTAAGCTGCAGGTCCAGCGCTTTATCAAAATGTACTCCGTGGTCTGACATGTTGTGATACTCAGCTGTCAGCCATACCCAGCAACCCCACTTTTCGGACTTTTGGCGATTTGCCGTGCCATAAAATATATGATGTTTGTGCAGCTCCAGAGCAGAGTGCGTTATATAGCACTCTTTCTCTGTTTGCATGATTGACTTAGCCACCTTGGACATCCTTTTCTGCTTGCATCTTCTTTTCTGCGCCTGCTATTAACGTTTCATACGCTTCTACCATTTTTTGCATCTTGTTAATATCAGTCAAGCAAGGCTCTTGATCCTGATAACCCGTATGTTTAATCATCCAATTCATAATCACATTCGACCTAATATCAATCCCTAAATCAAGTAACTTACTTCTGCACGATCCCCACTGCGTTGTTAATTCTTTAATGCTTACAGTATTTTGATTTGCAGCTGGTTGATTTTTTTCTACGGCAGCACCGTCATATTTTTGGTTCTCTATGATTTTAGGTGCTTCCTCTTGTATTTGCTCTGGAAGGTCTTCGCCGGAATAAATATAAAGTCCCAAACCAAACATGCCTATATTTTTTACAAGGCATCGCATGATAGCTTTGTTGATATCAAACATAGTCGCAGGATGTACCGTTCTTTTGATTGGTACTTTTTTATGTTGCTCGTTATCCCATATCATCACCGTATATTGATATGCAACATTCTTCATCGCTTTATTTGCGCCATCCATTACAGGCAACCACATTTCACGCGTTTGCCCTCCTATTGTTACGGTTGTAAAAACCATGTATCCGGTGTTTTCATCGTATAGGTACGGCTTTCTTAATTCTCCAAATTTTTCTATGGTATACGATGCATCGGGATATCGCTTTTGCAGTTCCGCCCACGCCCATGACCAAGATAAATAAGATAACCCATTCTTTTCTTCTTTATGTTCATTGACATCAATACCACTTAGCTCATCAAAGACTGATTTAACCTTTTCTGTCACTTAAATCACTTCCTCAACCTTTAATCCCAGTTGCTGCATATATTCCTTGGCTTTGCTCCACGCCTGTTCTTTACCTGTAATCACGACCATGTTTGATATCGTTTTTTCATTTGGCGTATCCTGTGCTGAATACTTTGCTTTATCTTCTTGCGGTTCCTTTGCACATTTTTCTTCCACTTTAATCTCACGCAGCTCCTCGGCTTTCTTCCGGATATCCATCTGACGATTGTATTCGTCTATCGCTTGTAATCGTTCCCATGACTGCAGGTAAATGGATTTCAAAAGCTCTGGATCTTCTACATTCATTTTGTCCAGCATTTCATAGTCCTTTGTGATTGCCTCTAATTCGATTCGAATATCCGACTGCCACTTTTTCTTTGAGCAGGTCTTTTTCAGCCAGTCTTCTTTCCAAACACGCTCGAATGGTATTTCCATTTCGTGTTCCTGTAGGAAATACTGGCGTATCTCTTCCTTCTTTTCTTTTTTCCGCTGTTCTTCAAAGACTTCCAGTCCATCTAGGATATTTTCTCGAATAGCTTTCAGACGCTTTACTCGCTCCATTGTGTCTTTTTCAAATGCAATTCCTTGCGCGTTAATGACCTTTTTCATTTCCTTCTTTTCATTGTTCAAACCTTCTGCCAGACCGTTTATTTTCTTGGCGATGGTTGCGCCGTCTGTTATTTCATCCTCAGATGGTACCCACTTAAGGTAACGCTTTTCCAGTTCTTGGATGTCTTTGTCGATTGCTGTAAAGTCATATGTAACCACAGACGGCGTATAAGCAATGTCTGGGTTTGATAATTTAATTTCGTTCATTCTTTTCCTCCTCAAATGGGTCAATTTTCTCATTTATGATATTTGCTATTTCTACCATTTTTTTGCAATAGAAATATCTGTGTCACGAAAATCAAAATCAACGTAATGTGATTCCAGGATATCTCTTCTTCCTTTGCTTTCATCAGCCCACAAATGTGTGATAAATCGAATCTGCTTGCATACTCCGATACCGATTTGCAAATGGCAGCTTACGTGTTTTTTAGGTTTGCTGTGTATAACAACTTGTGCTAACCACACAGCTACCGCCTGTAATTCTCCGTACATTAAAATACCTCCTCAGTAGATCTGATATATCTCTCTACTGCTGTTTCCTTTCTTACTTCTTCCTTGGCTTCTGCCTGCAGGTCTGCCAGTTCCTCAGCTGCCGGCTCCCACTCATCATCGTAGTGGTCTGGGTCCATGTGGTTATCAATGGTTTTCATAATGATTCTCCAGCAAAACAACCGGGTCGCATATAACTCCCATGCACAGCGTGTTGTACATACTGATAACCAGGTATATTGTTAATACTGCATGACCGATTACTATGTATTCCCACATCACTCTTCCTCTGTGATGGTGTTTGCATCTTTTATCGCTTCTACCAAATCCATAGGGCATGTATAACGCTCTATGATTGTATTTACATCGTTCAGATATTTTCGCCTTATCGCTTTATAAGACCTAACACCAAACTTATGCTTGATTTCATGACCGATGTCTGCATATACACGGCCGCGCAACGAATCATCACAGTATGCTGGCGAGCCGTGCCCGCCAAGAATCTTCATTCCTAATTGTCGAACAGCCTTCTGGACATCATCGCATTCCACAGGGAATAGTGGAATGTCTTTTTTAAAATATTGTAGGTCGTCATTGATTTCTTCTACACGTCCAGCAGTCTCACTTGATAAAGCCAGTGCGATTTTAGCCTGCTCTGCAAGTGATGGCGCAACAGCTTTCCGAAAATAACAATCTACCAGTTTATCGTACAACTCCCACGCTTTATCAGTGTTTAATGATTTAGCATGCAAGAACGCTCCTTTTTCCGTCCAGATATACATGGAACGAATTTTGCTTGAATTTTGCGTTCCTAAATTTAAGGAATGCAAAAATGAATTAAGTTCTTCACCCTGCAAAAGGAAATAGTGTTTTCCTTCTTGATAGCGGATTTTGTTATTGTTGAAGTTATTTGAAATAACCTTTTGCGTCGTGTCGTAACTTTCTGCAAGTTGTTGTGTCGTTAGAATCCTTTGATTCCGATATGTGATGATCTTTAATTCATTCATTTGTTATCTCCTTTCAGATAAATATGTGATATGATATACATAAAGGGGTGGTAAATAATGTATGGAGAATCCTAAATTCAAAAAATATGGAATTTTAGAAGTAGTGGCAGGTATAATACAACTATGTGTATATTTTGTATTCCCTGATGCAAATCCTTTCATTTCATCCATTCCTGGAGTTTTGATATCTGTTATATGTTTATCTGCTTATATAGCCAAGAAAGTTATATATTGGACATATGGCCCTAAATTCAATAATCTTATAAAGGAAAACAAAATTTTAAAGGATGATATCACTGCTATTCGGAAGCAAGCAAATGAAGCTCGCATTTCATTAAACATGTATGATGATTCATTAGATTCTATAATTACTGAGTTAACGCAAGCATCATTCTATTCTCGTGATGAAAATGAAAAGAACACAATAAATTCGATAAAGATGCTAATCATATCCAAATGGATGAAATTGCTTACAGAAACAAACAGAAAGAAGGTAAATGTTAATGAGTTTAAAGATAGTTAGTATAGTAGATGAATATCAAGTCATTGTAAATGCTGGTAAAAAGCAAGGTATTGAAAAAGGTACTACATTTAATGTATTAAGCAAACCCATAACGATAGTTGATGAAGAATCAAATGAATCGTTGGGTGATATAACGCTTAATAAAGCTACAATCAAAGCTGTGAAAATTTTTGATGATATGTGTATTTGTGAAGATTCAGATAATCACGCAGGATACATTACGAGTAAAGCGTTGCAAGATGCAACAAAGATTACTGGAAGATTAAGTCCATTTGATGATAGAATACATGTAAGTGAAGTACACAAAAAGTTAAATATTGATATAAAAGATTTAGCAAAATCTTTATCTAATAATGCAATGTCAATACGTATTGGTGACTTAGTTGAAAAGAATTAATTCTTTCTTTCTGATAATTTATCAGAAAGTTTTTTTATTTCCTTCTCAATATCTCTTAATTCCAAATACTGCACTAATATATAAATTAGCAGCGAAATTAAGAAGAGTATCTTTTCGTACTTATCCATAACAATCACTCCTTTTCCACTTTAGTATTTAAGAATGTGCAATAAAAGGCTCAACACTCCAAAAAACACAGTAGCTATTAAAATCAATATCCTTTTTTGAATCTTTCTCATTTCGCTCTTTAATTCTTCGTATTCTGCTTTCATAAGATATAACTCCCTTGCTTTTTATTTGTTTCCCTCGTATAATATATTTGAACTTTTATATGAGGGTTCGTCTTTAGATGCTCGTTCAGTTCGCCGACCGTGGAGCATCTTTTTTTGTGCAATTGTGACATACAAAATCACTAAAATCTGTCACACCATTTACGAAGTCAATTAAATCATCAGCTTCCAATGCATACTGTCTGCCACATTTTGTGCAGTATACTGTAAGCTCTCCCTCATATATCGGGATGTTTATGATTACTCCATCTTCATATTCTTTTCTTAAGTAAATCATTTACTCACTTCCTTTCCTGCTTACGTTTCTTCCTAGGATCAAATACATCCTCACCGAAATACGTTTCATACCATGACAAAGGAATTTTGCGTTCATCGTATAGCTTAACTTTTCCGAACTCTTTTTCATATTTCTCACGGCATGTTTGTTTTATCGTGCAAGCCATACCATACCCAATCGGGTTCTCTGGATTTCGCTCATTGTGAATACGCTGAATGTCCTTGGCTGTTACAAATCTTGCGATAGGCATAATATCACCCCTTATGTATGCAGAATTTATTCACAAAATAAATCTGTCCTTTTCCCGTTACTTTTGTGGTTCGTGTTGTTCTAACACTTCCGTCTGGATTGTTGACTGTCCGCTCTTTGATTTCAAACAGTCCTCGTTCCATTGCTTTTTGTGTCGGCATATTGTAGTTATCTCCTTTGGTACAGAGATACTCGTTTTCTCGCATCCATGTAAATAACCTGTTTTGCCCGATATCGCATCCATTTTGTTTAATGAGCTTTGCCAACTGTCCTATGAGAATGCTGTCATGACTTGTTGATACTGCATCAGCAAATAATGCCTTAGGCTTCATTTCTTCATTTTCTATACGCAGTGTTTGTAATTCTCTTTGTGACATCTGCAATGCTCGTGCCATGACCTTCTGTGGGCTGTTCCAGTCATTTTCTAGTTGAATGAAATACTGTCTTGCTTGTTTACCTTTTTCGTTACGTTGAATCATAGCGATTTCTTTCGCCATTTCAATAGTAATCTGATAATCAGTGGCTGGGCGTCCGCCTGTACTTTCTTCCAAAAATGGAACAAAGTCTTTTGTTTCCTCAAATCCATATTCGCACATACGTCTGAACCATGTTGTGAAATTACTTTCAATTTCCAAGAATCCATGTAAATCTCTTGCCAGTACCGTTATACGGTCGTTGTCGTGTTGAATCTTTATTAACTCGTGCATAACTTTCCTCCTTTCTAGCACGCTTTTCCATGCGTAGGCGTTCGGCAATTTGCAACTTCTTGTCTTATATGGCCACTGACAAGAACGCCAATATCAAATTCTGAATAGTCATATCCGTTGTCCTGCAAAAATTTAATCAATTCGCACACTCGTTCGTTGCCTTTCCGCTTGGCGATTTCCATATATTCTTTTGCTGTCATTTAATCACCTCCTTTGTGATTGAATAATTGACCTTTCCTGCAAATGTGATAGTATTTATTTACATGGAAAGGGGGTGAAAATGTGAATAACTATCAATTAGAACAATATCTCAATGACTATTATGCGATGTTAAGGAAAATCACAGAACCAATAAGACAACTTGCCGAAAGTTATACGGAACAAATTAAACAAATTCAGCAAGTTGTCTCCGATGCCATTAAACCTTCAATAGATAAAGCGAATGAAGCTCTTCGTGAATATCATGAGAAAATGAAAGAGTTCATTGAATATGCGAAAGCAATATCCATTATGTATAAAGAAGCACCACCTTCTTATGCAATAGAGGAAGAAACAAGCATACCTGAATCTGTGGAACAAGAGAATAGCCCATCTCGTGCTCCACCTGATAAATCATTCACTGAAAAACTTTTGTTTTGGTACATATATCTGACACTTGCACTCATGCCAGTTATTCCGTACTTAGAAAGACTTATAATTGACAGTTACGTGTTCGAGATATTGAAAATTGTATTCAAGTTATTTGGCGTGTATCTTTGATGCATGCCTTTTCTTCACCTCCTTTACATTAACTACGCCATCATAATATCGTACTTAGTCATTTATGTCAAGTTATTTTGTTATTTTTATTGACTAAGTACGATTTAAAGTATATCATAATGACGAGGAGGTGAAAAAAATGAATGGTCGTATAAAATTGATACGAAAAACATTAGGAATTAGTCAAAGAGACTTTGGAAAAAAAATTGGTATAAGCGACACAGCTGTATCAAAATTAGAAAGTGGCGAACGAAATCCGTCAGAGCAGACCTTAAAATCTATTTGTCGAGAATTTAACGTAGATTACTTCTGGCTCACTGAGGGCGCAGATGTCGACATGTTCATGAAATTACCAAATACGCTGATGGAAAAATTATCAGAACGGTATAATCTGAACAAAAAAAGCCAGATGGTTTTAAAAACCTATCTGGAGGCGCCGGATGATGAAAAGGAAGCAATCGAAAATTTTCTTACAACGTTGGCAGAAAATCTGCAAAAAGAAGGCAAGGAGTGATTTTCCTTGTCTTTTTTATTAGTGATTCAATTTTATCCATAGTAGTTCATAATACAATTCTCTCAATACTTTTAACGATTTCACTCCCCTCACCATTTTTACGATATGCCTTATGTAAAAATCTTCTGTTTCCATGATCTTTATCCTCCTATAAAATTGGTAATATTTTCTATAGCTATATTATATCGCAAAAAATATAAAATTGGTAACGCTGCCAATTATTTCTGTAGATGTCCAATAAATTGGACAAATCCCCTATTTAAAGTCAGACTCAAACAAGTCTGTTATTTTTATATGTAACGCCTCCGCTATTTTTTCAAGTTGGTGTATAGTAGGTGATGTTTTTCCGTTTTCGTAGTTGTTTAAGGTGCTTTTAGTAATGCCAGTTAGTTTTGACAAATCGCGCAGAGTCTTCTCTTTTTCTATACGCCGTTCATATATTAGTAATTTCACTATAATATTATATGCAAGTAAGTATTTTGTGATTCGTTTTTAAGTGATATAATATAATAAACAACAGTATGGAGGGAAATGAAAATGAAAAAACTGTTCGCTGTATTTTTTAGCGCAGCAATGCTTTTCAGTATGGGAGGTTGCGCCTCTGAGCCTACGCTAGAGTCAGAATTGGGAAACAAAACGGTAGCTAAAATGATTGAAGACGCCAATAAGCAATTAGCTGATGAAGGCATAAAAGACTTAAAATTCAAATCCTATGATAAATCGTTTGAAAAAGTTGAATATGAAAAGGAAAACTTAAGTATCCTTTATTTTTTAGAGAACGACGGATCAGTAAGTAAAATTAAAGTTAATGATAAAGGGAGCGACGAATATGTAGATGCTGTTAATGCAGTTTTAAAGCTTGAATGCTTAGGTCTTACAGTAAATGATAACAATCAGATCGTCGGTTATTTTAACGCTGGTAAAACAGAAGAAACAAACATTGACGGATACACTGTGAGCATGGATTCTGATTCATTCACTATACACAACAAAACTGAGGAATCTTTATCAAAAGCTATTCCAGTCACAATCGATGAAATTGAACTTGTAGACTTGCGGTTTGAAGAAGATTCCATAGGCACAATATACATGAAAGCGAAGTTTAAGAACAATTCAAAGAAAACTTTAAAAAGCATAAGTTATGCTTACGAGGTTGACGGTGAAAAACAGTATTTAATGTGTTATGACACGCTCCTCCCTGGTGATACAAGTACCGTTGAGGATATGTTTGGTCCTGCATCAAAGAATAAAAAGGATATTAAGCTCTTGAGTGCTGACTTCACATTAAAAGGCGAGAATACTGATGATGACATTTATGTAGAGTATGACGCAAAAACCAAGGAATATAAATGGTTCTAATCATATAAAAACCGCTATGAATCAGCGGTTTTTATATGCCTAGCAGTTGTTTCTTTTTTGTGGAAAACTCCTCATTCGTTATGATCCCTATATCAAGCAATTCTTTAAGCTCCTTAAGTTCATCGTATTTACTTGTTTTAGGCTGTTTTGGCACTGTTTCTGCCTTGTTGGTGTCTTTATTCATAAATTCAATAATCTTTCTGTCAGCGTCTTTAAATAGGTGTGCATATGTTTTTCTGATGGTTTCGACGGTGTCCCCCAATCTCTGTGCTATCTCATAATCAGAGTATTGGTCAGCTTTATTGTTGATCAAGTATGACACATGAGAATGGCGAAAATCATGCACACGTATAAGGCGCAGTGAATTCCCGGCTGCATTTGCAGACTCAACTCCACGAATAAGATTTTTGCGAATCGTCTCGGCTGGAAGCGGTCTATCAAAACCAAATACAAAGCATTCGGCGTTATATCCAAAAAGCCTCTCACAATACGTTTTCTGCTCTATCATAGCAGTTTTTACGATATCTGGCATAATTATAGTACGCATGCTGTTTTGTGTCTTAGGACTTGTAATTTCCCACGCTTTCCCCTTTATTTTGTTTGTCACTGTTTTATAAATTCTAATTGTGTTTTTATCAAAATCTATATCCTTCCATTGTAATGCCTGAGCTTCTCCTTTTCGTGTTCCCATATAATACAAAAAGACATAAAAGCGTTGCATTTCTGGATTTTTTACATAGCGTATAAATATCTCAAATTCGGATGGTTCCCAAAACAACATTTCTTTTTTTACTTCGTCTTTGAATGCCGATCTGCGTACTTTTGTCATAGGATTTATAACGATATAATCCTCATCAACGGCATACTTAAATATTTTGTTTATGGTGTAGTAATACTTCGATACATACGACTTACTGTACTTTTCTTCCAGTCCTTTTATAAATTTTTGTAGGTACTCTTTATTGAATAGATTTATTTTCTTTTTTCCAAAAACTTTATTGCATTTATCTATGATATCCTGGTCTGTCCGGATGGTCACAGCTTTAACGTTGACAGCTTGTGCAAGATATTCTTCTGCCAGCTCAGCAAATGTCTTATTGTATTTTGCCACTTGGATAGCCTGCCATTGTTTTACAAACTCTGTTTCGTATTCTCGCGCTTCGTTAACGTATTTACATCCTCTAGCTAATTTTGTATACCTATAATAAGTTCCGTCTTCTCTTTTAATATTGCCTTGTATGTACCACTTTCCGTTACGTTTAGATACTGACATAATCTATCACCTCTATACGTAATATACATTAAAAAAGAGCGTATTTCAACATATTTTTACGTATATCACTACGTACAGATGTGGTATATCAAAATCAGAGTATTAAAAAAGCCTTTAAACAAAGGCTTTAAAATCTTATTGGTGGAGGTGAGGAGAGTCGAACTCCTGTCCAGAAACAGCCCCACGTACAGACCTCTACAGTTTAGTCCATGAAGATTAAGACATCAGCAGGTCATGAACATCCGCTGATGAATGTGCCTGAAGAATTTTCGTGAATCTGATCTCAGGCAAACCAGATTCCTTATCCCTTGCGTCTTACGCGCACATCCACATGGTCAAGGAAGAAGCATGCAGAGGCGGCTGCGAACCTATATCGGTTATTAAGCAGCGAAAGCCATTCTCTGGTTTCCACCAAAGAGGTTAGCTAATTTAGTTTTTCCGTTTAAATTTAATTGGTTATTACGTAACCACTCGACTGCAGTCTGTACCAGACATATCCCTGTCGAAACCAGTACACCCCCGGTTTTCAGGCATTGATAGTTTACCACAAAATACCGCAAACTACAATGCCGTTTGCTTTTTTGGCGAATTTTCCAGTCTAATACTGATTCTTCATCGCCTTTTCTATCTCGCGCTTGGCATCTTTTTCCTTTTGAACATTACGCTTATCATGCAGATCCTTCCCTTTTGCCAGAGCAATCTCCATTTTTGCCATTCCTTTTTCCAGATATACAGAAATCGGAATCACTGTGTAGCCCTTCAGCTTTACCTTCTGCTGCAGCTTACGGATCTCTTCCTTATGCAGGAGCAGCTTTCGTATTCTGGTTTCATCATGATTGAACCGGTTGCCAAACTCATACCCCAGAATATGCATTTCCTTTACATACGCTTCATCATTGGTAAAGCTGATATACGCATCCCGAATCTGGACATGACCCTGGCGAATGGATTTGATCTCCGTTCCCTGCAAAACCAGTCCGGCTTCAAAGCGTTCCTCCAGAAAATATTCATGAGAGGCCTTGCGATTAAATACAACAATTTTTCTTCCTGCCATGCCTGTGTTCCTTTCTAATATACGATCTTCACTTTATCATTCATAACCCTGTTCACAAGATTTATGTAATACTCCCTTGTATTATCCTGATGATACTGCGTCGTCAGTGTATGACGTGCAGCAAGATCATTTGTATAATCCTTCAGAGTATATGTACGAAAGAATGAGAAATTCCCTTCTATATGAGTAACGGTTGGAAGAAACTCCACATTTTTAAAGCTCACTTCACCATTCGTTATATTATAGGACAGGGTCCAGCTTGCCATGCCTCCCAGCATATTCTCATGATCATCCTGTGCAGACAGGAAATTGCCAAGTGAATAGATGACAAGAGTCTGATTCCCGTCTTTTCCTGTCACATAATCCATCGGCTGTATGACATGCGGATGCTCACCGATAATGACATCCACACCCAGATCACTCAGGAACTGTGCAAGCTCTTTCTGTTCCTCATTCGGCTCAAAGGAATACTCCGTTCCCCAATGCATACTAACGATTTGGACATCGCTGACCTTCTTCAGCTTTTCCACATCATTTTTTATTTTATCCTTATCAATCAAATCAACCATGTACTCTTTACCTTTTGGAAGAACATAGCCATTCAACCCATAGGTATATCCAAGTATTCCAAACTTCACACCCTCACGGGTGATAACCTGCAGCTGCTCACTTTCCTCTCTTGTTGCATGACTTCCCGTCACCCTGATATCCGGATGATGTTCCTTCATGTAAGCAAGCTGATTCAAGATACCCTGTACACCGGCATCCAGTGTATGATTACTGGAAGCCGCCATCCAGTCAAAGCCTGCATCCGCAACCGCATCCAGCACCTCGTAAGGCCCGTTAAAGGATGGATAATGGCTCAATCCCAGCTCCGTACCGCCGCAAATCGTCTCCTGATTGATATAGGCGATATCCGCCTTGCGTGTATAGCGGTTTGTATGCTCATAAATATCCTTAAAATCATAGGTGCCATCCCCCTTGGCATTGTAATAGAAAATTGCACCATGAATCAGATTATCCCCTACCGCAACAAAGGATACATCGCGGATATCATCTTTTTCCTCTGATTTTACAACGGGTGCCGCGTCCTTTTCCTGCTCCGTTTCCTTCTTGCCGCTTTCCCCCGAGCAGCCTGCCACAAGCAGCATACACCCCAATACAATCCAGAATTTCTTCATACTATTCCCTCTATATTCTATCGAGATGCCTTCCTGCGCTGTCGCTTTTTCTTCTCTACGACCTCGAAGTCAACCTCCCGTTTGAAACGATCCGCTCCACTGCATTTCACACGTACCTTTTGTCCCATTTTATACACCTTAGCCGTATGCTCACCAATCAAAGATTTCGTCATTTCATCATAATGATAATAATCATCCGTTAGGGATGTCACATGTACAAGACCCTCAACCGTGTTCTCCAGCTCGACAAACATACCGAATTTGGTGATACCGCTGACAACACCGTCAAACATATGCCCGACAAAGCGCTCCATATACTGCGCCTTTTTCATATCGTCTACTTCCCGCTCCGCATCCACTGCATTGCGTTCCCGCTCACTTGCCTGATTAGCGGCAGCCTCACACCACAGCTCATCCTGCTTCATGCGCTCGACATCATCACTGGATGTAAAGATATAACGCCGAAGCATTCGGTGAACTACCAGATCCGGATAACGCCGAATCGGCGAAGTAAAATGCAGATAATTTTTCAATGCCAGACCGAAATGCCCGATACAGCGGTTATCGTAGCGTGCCTTCTGCATAGCCCGCAGCATAAAGCTCGATAACACAAAATAATTCTCCTGTCCTCTGGCCTCATTCAGAAGACTCTGCAGCTGTGCGGGGTAAACATTTTGTATACCGCCCTGAAAATTATAGCCGAGTGACTTTGCAGTAGTAGCAAAATCACGCATTTTCTTAGGCTCCGGAGCTTCATGGATTCGATACATGGAAGGGACCTCCATCCATTTCATGTGCATGGCGACACATTCATTTGCGGCAATCATAAAATCTTCAATGATCCGCTCACTCTCTCCGCGCTCCCGCAACACGATATCTGTCGGATTCCCCTTTTCATCAACGAGAATCTTTGCTTCTCTCGTATCAAAATCTATCGCTCCCAGACGCTCTCTTCGCCGTCGGATGATACCGGAAAGCACCTTCATGTTGAGACATAAGTTCAACAGGTGCGGATATTCCTTCTGTGACTGCGCATCACCCGCAAGAATCGCATTCACCTTTTTATATGTCATTCGCTCATCACTGCATATAATGGAAGGATATATCTTATAATTGTCGATTTCACCCTTCTTATCGATATCCATACAGCATGTCAGCGTAAGCCGATCCACTCTTGGATTCAGGGAACAGATTCCATTGCAGAGGGCGTGGGGAAGCATCGGTACCACACGGTCAACGACATAGACCGAGGTACCTCTGGCATAGGCCTCCTGATCAATGGCACTTCCCGCCCTCACATAATGGGAAACATCCGCTATATGAACATACAGCCGGTATCCTTTATTGTTCTCCAGCTTTTCCACAGATATGGCATCATCCAGATCCTTGGCATCCTCTCCATCTATCGTAATGGTCAGCAGCTTTCGCAAATCCTTGCGCTGTGCAATATCATCCTCTTGGATGGTTTCCGGTATCTGCTGTACCTCCTGCATGACATCCTCAGGAAACTGCGGATTGATATCCTTTTCCAGTAAAACTGATAAAATATCAATACCCGGATCATATTTATAACCGATTTCCTTCTCAATATGGCACTTCAGTACAGTCCCATAGCTGTCAATTCCTAGCAGAACCTTGGAATCATTCACAAGACGGAAATCATCGAAGTTTGTTATTCTAACCTTGCGGTAATTCAAAAATGCATCCGACAGGAAATATTTTCTGCCCTCTTTGATTTTCACGGTTCCCACCAGCTGTCTGACACTGTGCTCCAGAACCTCAATCACTTCTCCCTCAACACTTTTATCATTGTTTGTCCATGTCTTCGCAAAAACAATATCCCGATCCATACCGAGCCCCAGGTGATCCCGACCTATATAATAGCTGGTATCCGCTGTTTCCACAAAGCCGAAGCCTTTCGGATTGATGCGTAGTGTACCTGTAACATACCCCAGCTCTTCACTTGTGAAATAACGCTCCTTGGCGTCTCTTGCGAGTATATGCTCTGCTTCCAGATCATTTAACAGCTTCATCAGCTGTGTGAAGGATGCACTGTCTTCCATATCCAGGGCTCTTGAAAGCTGTGCCGCATGCATACCTCGATAACCGTTTCCATGAATCAGCGCCAGCAGTTCTTCTTTTTTATTCATAGCTCATCAGCCCTCCTTTTTTCCTATAACAATATTATACCATTAAAAAAAGACCTTAGACGGTCTTTCTTACTTACTTAACAATACGAATGATTATAACAAGAGCGAAAAACACAATTCCTGTCACCAGAGTGACATTGGACATGACTTTTTCAGAGCCACGTTCCTTAACGTTTGCGAACAGATTCAGTCCTTCACTTCCACCGAAGGCGCTTCCCAACCCGTCAGATTTTCCGCTTTGCAATAAGGAGAGTATTATTAAAACGACCGCTGCAATCATCAGTAAGGTGTCTAAAATGCCCATAATAATCCTCCTTTCTCAATACGTTCTTAATCATTATAACAAACACACGGATAAAAAACAATTTATTTTTTGTAAAAGGACGAGATTCTCCTGTGTTCAAGGTATAATGGATGTATCTTGTATGCTGTACATAAGACTTATGCTGTCAGATGCTCCCTCCACGATCTGAACACGCTCCAGCTTCTGCCCCACAGACAGGACGAAAAACAGCTGCTTAACGCTCTCACTATATGATATAGGGAACACTGACAACGGAAACATTGCGCAATTTGCTCAGCTGCAGCTTTAGCTGCATGGAGGTTTGATTGTGCAGAGCATGAAAACGTTTTTTCTTCATAACGAATTGCGGTAGAATCACCGTTACACTTTCCTTCTTTTTCAAATCGTTCTGCGCTTCCTCGACATGATGCAATATCATTCCATTCACATTCCGGTATGGAGCATCCTCGACGATCAGCGGAATATTGAGCCGCATTTGCTGATACAGCTCCTGCAGCTTTTCAGTCGCCTCCGCATTCGTATTTACGTGATAGAATTCCATTTCCCTCACCTGCAGGGAGCATGCATAATGATAAGCCTTCAGAAAGCTGCGGTTGATGGAATCAACAGGCAGTATGACTCTTCCATGGATCTGCAGATCATACGGCTGCAATTCCTCGGCAGAACGGATTTTCAGGCTCTCCTTGACATAGTGGTAATGCCGGTGTATCCGCTCCATGATATATACAAGAACCGGAATGCAGATCAACACGATCCATGCACCGTGCAGAAATTTACTTGCTGCGATGATCACACAGGTAATTCCGGTGATCACCATACCGGCTCCGTTGATGAATGCCTTATGCTTCCACTTATCTTCCTTTCTTTTCACCCATCGTACAAACATTCCCGCCTGTGATAATGTAAAAGACAGAAATACACCGACTGCATACAGCGGCATCAAAAGATGGGAGGACGCATGAAAATAGATCACGAGTGCGGCAGAGAGGAAAAACAGCAACAGAATTCCATTGGAGAAGCTTAAACGGCTCCCCCTTGACATAAACTGTCTTGGCACGAATCCATCCCTTGCCAGAATGGACAACAGTAATGGTAAATCAGCAAAGGCTGTGTTTGCAGCCATTGTAAGAATAACTGCGGTCGTTACCTGCACCAGATAAAACAGCAGAGTCCCGTTTCCGAAAACAGCCTCCGCTATCATGGCGATCACCGTCACATTCGCATTTGGTATAATATGATATAGGGAAGCAAGTGCAGAGATTCCAAGGAAAATCACAAAGACCAGCCCTGCCAGAAGGTACAGCACACGCTTGGCATTTTTCTGCGCCGGTTCACGGAAATTAGGAATTCCGTCGCTTACTGCCTCTACGCCGGTCAGTGCCGTACAGCCGCTGGAAAAAGCCTTTAGAAACAGCAGCAGACCTGCATTCTCCACATACTGCGGCATAGCTGCGGAAACAGCCGGAGTTTCATGGAATATCAGCACCTTTACAAAGCCTGTGACAATTAACAGTAAAATCGTGATAATAAACAGATAGGTCGGAATACCAAACAGAACACTGCTGTCCTTCATTCCCCGCAGATTGCCAATCGTAAGCAGGCTGATAATTATCAGCGCGATGCCCGTACGCATAGAAAGCAGCTGTGGGAATGCGGAGGTGATTGCTGCTGTTCCTGCACAGACACTGACCGCCACTGTCAGCACATAGTCAATTGCCAGAGAAGCCGCCGCAATCAATCCGAATACCTTTCCCAGATTATCACTGGCAACGATATAGGAACCTCCTCCCTGCGGATAACAATTGATGGTCTGCCGATAGGAAAATACCAAAATAAAAAGAAGAAATACAATTGCAAAGCCTACCTTCATCAACAGTCCGTAGGATGCCATTCCCAATACAGGAATCAATACCATCAGAATTTCCTCACAGGCATAGGAAACGGATGAAATCGCATCACTTGAAAGGACAGGAAGTCCCCATATCACACTGAACTTCTCATGATCCAGTGCATCACTGCGCAGCGATTGTCCCAGCACAAGATGCTTTATTTTTTTTAACATAGCTACTCCCTCGATTTCTATGAAGCATGCAGAAAATATCTGCTGACACTATTTTATGCTTCCAGCGAAAATAGTCAATTCATACACAGGTTTATTTAGATAAACTTTATATACGATATAGTTTCGCAAAGTATGATAGAAATTCATTAGAGAAATGCTAGAAATCCTTATCATATGAAAAGGCCCTGATGGACTGATCAAGCTCGAATAGACAATAGCCGGTATCAAATCGCAGAATTCTGCAGGTCGCTCATGGACTGGGAAACAGGTAAAGGGATTACCTTTCTTTGGTATGCGACAGGAAAAGAATATAAGCAGCAGCCCTGAAGCACTCTTCGCAACAGCTTGTCCTTAATTTCTATAAGCAGTGGGCCACATTATTACCGCATTGCCTGAATCCGCTGCACTGTGGCTGAAAACCATTTCACAACAAAAGGGTATCCTCCTGTAAATTCGAGAATACCCCATGATGTATTTATAAACGCTGAATGAACGCTTAATGCTTGTAAATGTTATAGAATGCTGATTTCCCCTGGAAAAGAGCAACATCACCCAGCTCTTCTTCAATACGAAGCAGCTGATTGTATTTCGCAATACGATCTGTTCTGGACATGGATCCGGTTTTGATCTGTCCCGCATTGAAGGCAACTGCGATATCCGCAATTGTCGCATCCTCTGTTTCACCGCTTCTGTGAGATACGACAGCCGTATAGCCGTGTTTCTTTGCGAGCTCCATTGCATCGAAGGTTTCTGTCAGTGTACCAATCTGATTCACCTTAATCAGGATGGAATTCGCGATATCCTTATCAATTCCCTCCTGCAGGATTGCCGGATTTGTGACAAACAGGTCATCCCCGACAATCTGAATTTTCTTACCCAGATGCTCCGTCAGCTTTTTCCAGCCATCCCAGTCGCGTTCTCCCAGACCGTCTTCAATGGAGATAATAGGATATTTCTCAACCAGTTCATCATACCATGCTATCATTTCATCTGTTGTCTTGGAGCCCTGTCCGGATTTTTTCAAATCGTACATCTTTGTTTCTGTATTATAGAACTCACTGGCCGCAACGTCCATCGCAATGCAGATATCCTCACCGGCACGGAAGCCGGCAGCCTCGATTGCTTCCATAATACATTTCAGCGGCGCTTCATTGTCTTCCAGGTTTGGCGCAAATCCACCCTCATCACCGACAGCAGTGACCTGTCCCTTGCTCTTCAACACTTTTTTCAGGGCATGGAAGGTTTCAGCACCCATACGAATTGCTTCGCGAATGCTTTTTGCGCCTACCGGCATAATCATAAACTCCTGAAAATCCACAGAAGAATCCGCATGACTTCCGCCGTTTAACACATTCATCATAGGTACCGGCAGTGTCTTGGCATTGATACCGCCTAAATAGCGATACAGTGGCAACCCATAGTAATCCGCAGCAGCATGTGCAACCGCAAGAGAGATTCCCAGAATCGCATTCGCTCCGTATTTGGATTTATCCTTAGTTCCATCGGCATCAATCAACGCCTTGTCAATTGCAGCCTGGTCGGTAACATCCATTCCCAAAACCACATCGATCAGAATATTGTTAACGTTCTTCACTGCCTGCAGTACACCCTTACCGCCATAACGGGAAGGATCGCCGTCACGCAGCTCCAGTGCTTCTCTTTCTCCAGTGGATGCTCCGCTTGGCACCATGGCACGACCTACAAATCCGGAAGCTGTTTCCACTTCCACCTCAATTGTAGGATTTCCTCGAGAATCCAGAATTTCTCTGGCATGAACATTTGTAATCAATGACATAACCTATGTCCTCCTTTATCTACACTTTTTATACATGCACAGTATAGCACAAACCCCCTTTTGTCTAAAGGAGTTTGCCCAAACTAACACATTTTCACACAATTTATTCCGCAAGTAATTCTCTAAGATCATCAATGGTACGCGTTGGATAAATCTGTAGTTTTTCCACATCCTCGCGCTGATGCACACCACTGGTCACAAAAATCGTATCCACATGGTTTTCCACACCCAGCAGGATATCTGTTTCCAGATTATCTCCCAGAATTACTGCCTCATCCGCATTCAGCTGAAAATATTTCAATGCTTCCTCCAGAATCGGAGCATGCGGCTTCCCGATTTTCGGAGAAACCTGCCCGCTTGCATATTCAAACATCGCTACAATGGAACCATTGCCTACCGCAAATCCACCCGGCTGTGCAAGCAGGCGGTCATTATTGGTACCGATCAGCTTCGCTCCCTTCAACAGAAAATCCAATGCCTTAGAATATTTCTCATAGGTACCTGTGTTATCCAGACCAACAAAGACCAGATCAACATCCTGCTCTGTAACGGTAAAGCCGTTATCCTCCAAGGCCTCTCTTAGTCCATCCTGCCCGATATACCAGACGTTTCTTCCCTCATAATGCGCAGCCGCATACCTAGCCGCTGCCATGCTGGAGGTAAAGAAATGCTCTTCCCGGATACCGGTGAATCCCATCTGTTCCATATGCTCCACATTCTGGCGCTTTGTACGCTTTGCATTATTCGTCAGAAAAACAAAACGCTCGCCCCGTTTCGTCAGCGTGTCGATAAACTCCTTAGCACCTTCTATAATCTGTGATCCGCGATACATGGTACCATCGAGATCTATGAAATATGTTTTTTTCATACTGCCACCTGCTTTCTACTCCTTAATGATATAGAAAGCACCATTTTTGTCAAGTGGCACCTATCTGCTTTTCCCTCTTGTTTTCTTCTTTTTCGGGTTAACCAGGAGCAGGCCGATAATAATCAGAATAGCCGGCCAGTAATTCCCCACAAGATAGTTGAAATACATTGCCATTTGATCCGGATCAAAATTAGGCTTGAGAAGAAGCACAACACCACTGATTCCAATGATAAATCCTGCCCGTTCCCGCATTTTTATCACTTCCTGCCTCTATTATAGGAAGATACAGCGACGAATTTTGTCAGTTTCCCGCCATGTCTGCATATTTTTTTAAACAGCTGCATATATGCACAGCAGTCAATTATTTCCACTTTATTAAGGAAACAGTTTCTATCCTATGCTCCTGTGCTGTTTAAAGGAAGCCCTGAAAAGTCTTTTGAGTGCTCATTAAGGTAAACGAAAAAAGACGCAGGTATTCTACGTCTCAATTATTTTATAGAAATTCGCAGCGCTTTAAAGCTCCACTTTCTCCAATTCGCCGTATCCGATTTCCGTCGGAGTTTCACGCCCAAACAGAATGGTCAGTACAACAGCTGTCTGAGAATCCTCATGCAGTTCCTCAACAGTTCCTTCAACATTGGCGAAAGCCCCGCTCAGAATGCGTACACGGTCTCCAACAACAAAATCGATCTGTACCTTACGCTCACTCATACCAAGACGGCGCAGGATGCTCTCCATTTCCTCTTCAGCAACAGGGAACGGCTTCGCACCACCACCACTGGATCCGATAAATCCGGTAACGCCCGGCGTATTACGTACGATATACCATGCTTCATCTGTCATGATCATTTCAACAAACAGATAACCGCTGAACAGGTTGGTCGTTTTCTCTACTTCCTTACCGTTCTTGTATTCAATCTCTTTTTCTTCTGCGACAATTACACGGAACAAATAATCCTGTAGTCCCATGGATTCCACACGACGCAACAGATTTTCTTTTACACGATTTTCATGTCCGGCATATGTATTGACCACATACCACTGCTTTTTATTTTCCTCAGCCATGCTTTACCTCCTACACGATTCCAATCAGTTTCAAGAAACCGGATGATACAACCTGACACAGGTAAAAGAATAAGGCCAGGAATGCTACAAATCCAAATACTGTTACACTGTCTCTGGCAAGATCCTTTGCCTTTGGCCAGCGTATTCTCTTCATTTCGGTTAAAATCCCGTTAATACTGAACCATTTCATAAGCTGCCTCCTTATTTCGTTTCCTTGTGAAGTGTATGTTTACCGCATTTCTTGCAGAACTTCATCAATTCAATACGCTCATTATGCGTTTTTTTGTTCTTTGTAGTTGTATAGTTTCGAGAAAGACATTCGGTGCAGGTTAATATGACTTTATCGCTCATCAGGAACACCTCTTTCTTTGCCTATTTACTTTATCATAAAGAAGTGGTTTCGTCAATTTAATTTCCAATTCCAAGCAGGAATGCTGCGAATTCTACCGCATTTCCTCCCTTTCCCTGTCTTTTCGTACCTTCTGTAGTGTATTATCCACTTTTTTCACCTTGACCTGAAGCGTGTCCGCAATCTGGCGGTACGTATATCCAAGCGCACGCAAATCGACGATTCTTTTTTCCAAATCGCTGAGAGCCTCCTTGCGTGTATTCACACGATGCTGAAATTCATAGGAAACCGCAAAGCTTTCATTAGGCTTTTCCATTATATCAAGCAGACAGTAGCCTCCCGCATCCTCGCGTATACAGCTATCCAGGGAAAGCACACGTCGTTCATGTGCCGACTGCCGGTAACAGTCAATCAACAGATTGTGAAATACACTGCAAAAATAATGATAGAAGCTGGCCTCCTGATCCTCGCGATAGTCATCGATCGTCTGTACAAGCTTGAGTCTTGCCAGCTGCAGGTAGTCATCCTCAGATAGCCCGCTTTTGCAGGCTCCGATATATTTCTTAATCAGCTTATCAGCTATTTCCTCATACTTATGCATGAGGGCTGCAAATGCCATTTCGTCTTTTTGTCGTATTAAATATAGTAATTCATAATCGTTTTCGTAATATTCTTCCATCTATTTTCTCTCCCCGAAAGGGAAGCAGAAAATTACAGAGGATGGCGCTGTGCGTGAATCTGGTAAAGCAGGATGCCTGCTGCCACGGAAGCATTTAAAGAGCTGACGCTTCCCTCCATCGGCAGACGGACACAATAGTCGCAATTCTTTTTCACAAGAGAGCTGATACCGAAGCCTTCGCTGCCAATCACAAGAACAAGAGGTACATCATACTGTCCTTCACGGTAATCGCGGGAGTTCTCAAAATCTGTTCCGACCACCCAGTAGCCCTGCTTCTTCAGGTATTTGATTGCTTGTACAAGATTGGTGACCACGCTTACCTTTACGGTATCAATTGCTCCGGTACTCACCTTGGCAACCGTCGGTGTCAGACGAACATTGCGATGCTTTCCAATGATGACGCCATCTGCCCGGATACAGTCACAGGTACGTAGAATCGCCCCCAGATTATGAGGATCCTCCAAGCCGTCCAGCATCACCAGCAGCGGCTGTTTTCCCTGCGGAACGCTTTCCAGCAGCTCTTCCAGCTCCCAGGTCTTGTAATCGTCGATACAGGCGGCAATGCCCTGATGGTTTCCGTTCAGCAGCTGATCCATCTTCTTTCTGCCCAGAACCTTTACAGGGATTCGTCTTTTTTTGATTTCACCTTCCAGTGCTGTATCACGGATACCCTCCTGTATCAGAACCTCATGAATGGGCTTCCCGTCCTGCAGAAGCTGCTTTACAACATTCTTTCCATATACATACTGCGTCATTGGTATTCTCCTATCTTCTGAATTTCCTCCCACAAGGCCTTCAGACGGTCCTCCTGATGCGTCAGATACAGCCAGCCGAATAATGCCTCCAGACCGGTTGACATACGGTAGGTTGTCACATCCGCATTTTTTGCCTTGCTTGCGGAATGGGTATTGCGTCCGCGCAGGACGATTGCATATTCCTCTTCACTGAAAAATGCACGCTCCTTCAGCTGAATCAGAAAATACGCCTGTGCCTTCGCACTCACCCAGGACTCACTCTTCTTCTGTAAAATTTTGGATTTCTGCCAGCCCTGTGCCAGCAGCATTTCCCGAACCAGCAGCGACATGACAGCATCTCCCATATAGGCAAGCGATGTTCCGTTATACTCCTTAATATCCATTACAGGATACCCTTCTCTATCAGCTTCGCACGGTATTGATCAGCCGTCTCAAAATCCTTTTCCTTAACGGCTGCCTTCCACTGACGGTGCAGCTGTTTGTCTTCCTCGCTCATAGTCAGACGCAAAAGCTCAATGCCCAGGACATCCATCATTTTCTCCAGGGTACGAACCAGTGCCTTCACCGCCTGCAGATCACTTTCTCTCTGACGCAGTGCCTGATTGAGAGCCTTAACAGTTTCAAACACAGCCGCAAAAGCATTCGGTGTATTCATGTCATCCTGCATAGCATCAAGAAACGGCGCAAGCTGATCCTCATCACAGGTCTCATCCATGTCAACATCGGCAAGACCCAGTTTAACATACGCCTGCTTCATTGCAGTAGCCACGCGGTTCAATTCCTTTTTCGCCGTTTCGATTGCTTCCTCATTGATATTCAATGGTGCACGATAGTGTGCAGACAGCATGACCCAGCGCAATACATTTCCACCGATTTTCGCAATCATATCCTTTGCCCAGATCACATTCCCCAGACTTTTGGACATCTTCTCTCCATCAATATTCACCATACCATTATGAATCCAGTAATTAGCAATCGGAGAGTCGTAAGCTGCACGAGACTGTGCAATCTCATTTTCATGATGCGGGAATTTCAAATCCATACCACCGCCGTGAATATCAATCGTATGCTCACCGCCAAACTCCTGATTGATCATGACTACACATTCCGTATGCCATCCCGGACGTCCCACAGACCATGGAGAATCCCACTTGATACCTTCTTCTGTTTTTTTCCACAATGTGAAATCCAGCGGATTTTCCTTCTTGCTGTTCTCGTCAATACGCGCACCAACAAGCAAATCCTCGATCTGCTGATTGGACAGCTTTCCATAGCTTTCCACACTGTTTACTCTAAAATACACATCGCCTTCTATTTCATATGCATGTCCCTTATCCACCAGCAGCTTAATAAAAGCAATAATGGCATCCATAGTTTCTGTAACCCTTGGAGCCGCATCCGGCATTGCAGCGTGCAGGGATAAACGGTCATGATTATATGCATCTATAAATTTCTCTGTAATTTCTGCTTCACTTACTCCACATTCCTTTGCGACCTTGATGATCTTATCATCAACATCGGTATAATTTGAGACCATTTTAACGTTGTACCCAATCGCCTGAAACGTGCGCTTCAGCGTATCGAATACAACGATGGGCCGGGCATTCCCGATGTGGGGATAGTTATATACTGTTGGACCGCATACATACATATGCACCTCATTTTCATGCAGGGGTTTAAATTCTTCCACCTTTTGATTCATACTGTTGAATATTTTCATATCATTTCCTCCTTATAAATAAAAAAAGCACTTATATTATAGAGACGCTGTTTCGCGCGGTTCCACTCTATTTGAAAAATGCTTTTCCACTTGGTACGTTAACGCCGAACTACGTATTCTTCTACATTATCGAAAAATCCCTCCAAGGGGCATTTCCCGCATGAATTGTTTCTGCTTCCACCATTCAGAAATCGCTGTCTTTCCATACATATGCCGGTACTCATCCTTGTCACAGGTTTATCTTGTTTTAGTATAACAGGGAACTATGCGGATTTCAATACTACCGCTCATTTCCCTCGCTTTTTTCCTTCTCAAGCGCTTTTGATATATTCATGAATTGAGCCATCAGGTCATCACTCAGTCCGGATTTTTTCATTTCATCCACATAGACTGCATCCAAATCATCTAGCTCCTTGAAACCATTTGTATCTCCTTCATCATTGGTATTCAGCTTTGTACGCAATGCCATGATCTTCACCTCACTCAGAACTGTGGTTATAGTTTACACCTTTCCGTCACATTTGAAAAGAGGAGATGCTATATTTTTCTGCTGTTTTTCATTTTATACATCTGCACATCCGCCTCATGGAATACATCCTGCAGCGATGCACACTGTACAGGATCATACAGCGCATACCCAACCGATAGGGAAATCGGTATGTCACAGTCCTTAGGCACGGTTTCCTCATAGGTCAGAATACGTTCACACAAAGACTTCATCTTCTTATCATCCGCATCGGGTACCAAAACAACAAACTCATCACCGCCGAAGCGATATACCGGACAGGTACTGGCACATTTTCCAATCACCGTTGCCGCCTTCCTTATATATTCATCCCCGATCTGATGCCCCTGTTCATCATTGATTTTCTTTAATCCGTTCAAATCCGCAATCAGTATCCCCAGCACCTCATCCTGTTTGTTCTGGATATCGAGTTCAAATGCATTTCGATTTTTCAGACCTGTCAAAAAATCTGTATTCGCCATATCCTTATACATGGGATTGCTGATACGCTTAAACAAACGAACAGCGATGAATACGGCGAGCAGACAGGCAATTGCCGCAATGATCGGTGTACCGATGCGAATTATCTGAAAAGCACGGTACTGATGGGTGGCATCAAATTCAATTCCCAGCACACCCACGACCTCATTGCCCTTATGAATCGGGAAATAAGAGATAAAGATAGGACCCCATTCCGTATTTTTTATCTGATTCGGCAAAATAATTTTATCATGTAAAGCGGCCGTTAGCTCCGGTATGATTTCCTCTTCGATTTTATCTCCGGGATTACGAAAATCAGAGCTGTCATACGGCAGACCATCCACCAGATATACATACTCCCCCTGTATATTTTTTTCTGCAGTATATAGATAACGTACATTCGTGCTGGCTTTTACTTCTTCCAGTTTCTCCTTCATACGTATATAGGCAGGATTATCTCTCGTCAATGCCTCTGTATTTTGAAATGTGGTCTTATCCACATAATCATCCACATACTGATAGATGCTGTGAGAGCGCTCCTTGAGACTGTTGATCATATCCTCATGTGTGATAAAGTAGTTAAAAAAATACACACAGATCAAAGCTGTTGTCACAAGAACAGCTGTCACAATGGATACCTGTACATCTACTCTGCTGATTCGCCGTTTTCTATCCATAGTTCTCTCCCCAAATTTGTTATATCAATTATAGCATGCACATGGAAAGGAAAACAACGAGGAAACAGAAAACATTACAATTATTCTGCCGATATCAGTAGCTTCCATCTCAGAGGCGATATTTGTAATTGTTTCCGTCATTCTTTCACGCCATATCCGGAAGTGCGTTCAGCTTTAACTTCCTTCGCATGAATGCATAAAAAAGACCACCGTAGTGATCTTTTGTTTATACTTTTCGTCTAAGAATTAAGCTAATTCAGAGAAGAATTTGATTGTTCTAACCATCTGGCTAGTGTAAGAGTTTTCGTTGTCATACCAAGATACAACCTGTACCTGAGTATTTCCGTCTTCCATTTCCATAGCCATTGTCTGAGTTGCATCAAACAGTGATCCGTAACGCATACCGATAACATCGCTTGAAACGATTTCGTCAGTAGTGTATCCGAAAGATTCATTTGAAGCAGCCTTCATAGCAGCGTTGATTTCGTCAACAGTTACTTTCCCCTTAACAACAGCAACTAAGATTGTAGTTGATCCTGTAGGAGTAGGTACACGCTGAGCGGAACCGATCAGTTTACCTTTCAGTTCAGGGATAACCAGACCGATAGCCTTAGCAGCACCAGTAGAGTTAGGAACGATGTTTACTGCAGCAGCACGGGAACGACGCAGGTCACCTTTTCTCTGAGGTCCGTCCAGTGTCATCTGATCACCTGTGTAAGCGTGGATTGTTGACATGATACCGCTCTGGATAGGAGCTAAGTCATTCAGTGCTTTCGCCATAGGAGCTAAGCAGTTTGTAGTACAAGAAGCAGCAGAGATTACTGTGTCTTCCGGTTTCAATACATCGTGGTTTGTGTTGAATACAACGGTAGGCAGATCGTTTCCTGCAGGTGCAGAGATAACAACCTTACGAGCACCAGCTTCGATGTGTGCAGAAGCTTTGTCTTTTGAAGTGTAGAATCCTGTACATTCCAGAACAACGTCTACACCTAATTTTCCCCAAGGCAGGTTTTTAGCATCAGCCTCAGCATAAATTGTGATTTCCTTTCCATCAACTGTGATAGAGTTTTCACCAGCAACTACTGTATCAGCTTTAGCGTATGTACCCTGTGTAGAGTCGTATTTTAATAAGTGAGCCAGCATTTTTGGAGAAGTCAGGTCGTTGATTGCAACTACTTCGTAACCTTCAGCCCCAAACATCTGTCTGAATGCAAGACGCCCAATACGTCCAAATCCATTAATAGCAACTTTTACTGTCATCTTCAAAGTCCTCCTTTTAACACTCTTATTATACGTATTTCATAGGTAAATGTCAATTGAGAATCTTTTCACTTGCAGTTTTTTTCAGCCTTCCTTCCGTTTTGGACGGCATCCGGCGAAAATTGCGATTTTCTCCCTTAAAAAGGGCTTTTTTCAGTATAACAAAGCGTCATATTTTGTAAACGATTACATCAATTCACTGCTGACATACGGTATTAAAACGCCTCTTTCGAGCATACTGTGTATAGAGACGGGAGTGATAGTATGGTCTTTGTACCGACAATTATAGAAAGAAACGCAAGCAGTGAACGGGTGTATGATCTGTACTCCTGCCTGCTGAAGGAAAGAATCATCATACTAACGGGAGAGATTGACGATGCCATGTCCAGCTCCATTTGCGCACAGCTGCTGTATCTGTCCAGCATCAGCAGCGAGCCGATTCAAATGTATATCAATTCTCCCGGCGGCAGTGTCAGTGCGGGACTGGCTATTTATGATATAATGAAATATATCCGCTGTGATGTCAGTACGATCTGTATGGGAATTTGCGCAAGTATGGCTGCTGTGCTGCTGAGTGCGGGAACACAAGGAAAGCGAAGCGCATTATCAAACAGTGAAATCATGATTCATCAGCCTATGGGCGGTATGCAGGGACAGGCCAAGGATATGGAGATCGCTGCACTGCATATTCAGAAGCTGAAGGAGCGTCTGTACAGCATTCTCAGTGAGAATACCCGGCAAAGCAATGAAACACTACGCCGGGATTGTGATAGAGATTACTATATGGATGCGAAGGAAGCACTCTCCTATGGCTTGATTGATGCCATCATCTAATGCAGAAAATTCTGCCCTTTCCTTATATGTTATGGTAAAATAATCGTATAAAGGAAGTGATACTATGGAACGTAAAGCAAAGAAGGTATGTGAATCTGAAGCAGAGCAGGTTCAGCTTGTCATGGCCAACCATCTGAATGGCAGCGGTCGTCTGTTTGGCGGACAGCTTGCCGAATGGATTGATGTTCTTGCGGGTGTGGTTGCCAGAAGGCACTGCAACAGCAATATTACAACCGCATCCATTGACAGCCTGAATTTCAAGGAAGCAGTACATCTGAATGAGCTGATGGTGCTTCATGGAAAGGTGACCTATGTGGGAAATACCTCAATGGAAATCCGCGTGGACAGCTATGTGGAAAACAGGGACGGTGTCCGCCGACTTGTCAATACAGCATATCTGACAGAGGTCGCTTTGGATGATGAAGACCGCCCGACTACTGTACCGGGGCTGATTTGTGATAGCGAAGAGGAAAAACAGGAGTATCAGGCAGGCATTCGTCGAAGAGAAATCCGCCTGCAGCTGCAAAATATCGCAAAGGGCAAGGATTAGTATCATAAAAATACTGCACTTACAGACCCTTCACATCATGATAGGGAAAGTATAAGACTTATCCAAGCATGTATACCAGCATGCAGGAGATAAGTCTTTTTATTGCCTCATATAAATTCACAGCTGTATTGTCTTCAAACATATAGAAAACACTGAGTCTTATAACGCCGACTCAGTGTTTTTTTCACACATAGAATTTTCGCGCAAAACCAACTGCTTTCTTTTGGTAGCTAACACGTAGCTATCATCATTTCAGGGTAGATATGGCCCGCCGCAGCTGTGCAACATCCTTATGCGTATAGATTTTTTCTGTCGTGGTATAGGAGCTGTGCCCGATCAGCTTTTTGATGCAGGTACTGTTTGCGCCGTAATTACTCAATCTGGTCGCAAACGTATGACGGCAGTCATGTGGCAGATGCTCCATTTCCAGCATATCCATTATTTTATCAAAATACTGATTGCGGTACATATGATAATTAAATTTTTTACGTGTATCCGCATCACTGATCAAATATTCATGACCCTGCAGATAGTAATCCATCACGTATTTTTGAATTTTTTCATGCACCGGAACTAGTCTGTTTTTACCAGCTTCTGTTTTACTTCCCCCGCGTATGGTCATATTCTGCACATCTACATCTTCTCTGCGAATGTTAAAAAGCTCTCCTACGCGAAAGCCGGTGTAGATCATAATAAGAATCGTATCTACAAACGGAATATTTTCATGATCAAACAGCTTTTCAATTTCCCATTCAGTAAATGGCTTGTGAATTTCGGGGTGATCCTCTTTCCTATTGATAATCACGTATTTTGCGTAGTTTTTCTGAATAATATCGTTTTGCACAGCATATTCACATACCAGCATCATCAAAGAGCGCAGCTTGAGATCACTGGACAGCGACAATGTACTTTCATCCATGATTCGCTGGAAATGCATTGCCCTGAGATCACTCATGCGGACATTCCATATACTGGAACAGCGTGCATAGGCTGCCTTATAACCATTTATCGCCGTTTGTGATATATTCCGATATTTGGTGGATGACCATTCCATATAAACATTTTCAAACGTTATCGTACCCAGCTTTTCAATTTCCGCATACAAAGCAGGATTTTTATTATAATTCCATAACGAAAACTCCGCCATTTCCTCTGTCTCATAATATCCGATGATTTTACGCTTCTGATGCCGCATGCCATCCTTTCGTTTATAGGATACGGTCACACATGCAACCCATGGCTTTCTTCTATTTCCCTGCAGCTTGTATACACTGCCCATCCCGTTTGCCTTTTTTATACCTACTGATTTCCCTTTCATCCTTACACCTTCCAACTGCCTGTCCTCATATAAACCATACAATGTCAAGGATGGAATTGCAATCATGAAATGATTGGTTGCGAACACGTAGCTAACATACGGTATTCTGCTATTAATCGCATACCTCCTTTTTATATAGCGCTTATTCTTACCAATATGCCGTATTCCGTGAATTATTCAAATAACAATTTGCTTACAATTATCTTTAATAATCTGAAAGGAGAAACAACATGGATGTAAATATTATTCAGGCTTTACTGGTATTCGTTGTTGCCTTCATTATGGGTATTGACCAGTTTAGTTTCTTGGAATCATTGTATCAGCCAATCGTATTGTGTCCGATTATCGGCGCAATACTTGGAAACTTCCAGCTTGGTGTCGTAGTTGGTGGTGCTTATCAGCTGATTCAGATTGGTAGTATGCCAATCGGTGGAGCGCAGCCGCCTAACGCAATTCTGGGTGGTATCATGGCGACTGTATTCGCAGTTTCTATGAACATGGAGGCAACTGCAGAAGGTGTCGGAGCTGCTATGGGTCTTGCAATTCCATTCGCAGTATTCGGACAGTACGCAGTTACATTAACATTCACTATTATGTCCGGTATGATGGCGAAAGCTGATGCTTGTGCTGAAAACGCTGATGTAAAGGGAATCCGTAACATCAACTTCATCGAAATGGGTATCTTGGGCTGCCTGTTCGGTGCACTGGCTGTAGCCGGTTTATACGGTGGTTCTAAATTAGGTATCACATTAAAGGATCTGTCCTTCCAGTTCTCTTGGGTAATGGCTGGATTAGACGCTGCTGGTGGTGCTATGAAATTTGTCGGATTCGCTATCCTGATGAAGGTTATGATGTCCGGCGAAATGTGGGGATTCCTGTTCGCAGGTTTCGTTATGGCTAACATCTGTATGGGTATCGAATCTGTTAGCAGCGCAACACTGTTGCTGTGTGCATTCGTAGGTCTGGCTATTGCATTATATGACTACCAGATCAACACAAAAATCAAAAACAGTGCAGGTTCAAATGTAGGAGGTGTTTCTGATGGCATATAATATTCCTGAAAGATATAGCGATTTAACTCCGGCAGCTAAGCTGGATAAGAAAACACTGAATAAAATGGTATGGATGTCATGCTTCCTGCAGGCTTCTTTCAACTATGAAAGAATGCAGGCCTGCGGATGGCTGTGGGGAATTCTCCCAGGTCTAAAAAAGATTCATACAAACAAAGAGGATTTAAAGGCTTCCATGGCTCACAACCTGGACTTCCTGAATACGCACCCGTTCCTGGTAACCTTCGTTATGGGTATCGTATTATCTCTGGAACAGAACAAGGCTGAAACAGCTACAATTCGTTCCGTACGTATTTCCGCTGCCGGCCCTCTGGGTGGTATCGGTGATGCGCTGTTCTGGTTAACATTAGTTCCAATCACTGCAGGTCTGACTGCAAATATCGCAATGGAAGGTAATATTCTGGGGGCTGTATTGTTCCTGATTATCTTCAATGCTGTACAGTTTGTCGTTCGTTGGTGGCTGATGCACTGGTCCTACAACCTTGGTACAAAGGCTGTAACTATGCTTACAAGCAATGCTAAGGAATTCACCCGTGCCGCTTCTATTCTTGGTATCTTCGTTGTTGGTGGTCTGATTGCTAACTACGGTGCTACTTCTCTGCGTATTACTGTTGGTTCTCCTACAATCAACATTCAGAGTCTGATCGATGGCATTCTGCCAAAGCTGATTCCATTACTGATTACACTTGGTATCTATACGCTGATTAAAAAAGGCTGGACACCTGTTAAATGTATCCTTCTGATCCTGGTTACAGGTATCGTTGGATGTGCATTTGGTATCTGGGCTGGTGATTCCAAAGCTATGGATAACGATGGAAACACAATCGCAGGTGGATACAACCCGCTGGTTGAATGGTACACTTACGATGGCGGTGAAAAAGAACCTTCTGCTAAAGAGCAGAAACACGCAACTCAGGAAATCATTAAGCAGCTGCAGGATCTGGGTATCAAAATTGATGCTACTGCAGACGCTATTGGTGACTTAGGCTACGGCGGTTCTGGTTACGAACAGAAATAATAGCAGTATTGCTGTTATAGATAAATAGTAAAAAGCTCTCTCTACTTTAACGTACAGTTCATACGTGGAAAAGGTTTCTTCGGAAACCTTTTTTCTGAATATTGCACGCTTACTTACAGCATCTGTAGCGCATTACAAGTATGATATATATGCTTGTACCGTTTTCAATGAAGGAATGAGGTATTTTATGAACCCTATTTTATTAGTCATTATTATTATCGGTGGTATACTTATCCTGGCCTACCAGATTACGAAAAACAGACTGCTGAACAGTTTGAACAGGGCTTTGGCAGCGAACGATAAGGAGGCAATCCGCAAACTTACCGATAAGTCCTTGAACCAGCGAATCCTATCCCCTTATGTATGTGATTTATATATGCTGCGCGTTCTCTTCAAGACAGGGCAGATTGAGGAATTAAAGGAATATTTAGACCTTGTACTGGATAAGCCTTATACGCTGGAGAAAAGAAAGGATATTCTGGATATTTACTATTATCAGTTCTTATTTAAAGAGGATGCAGACTATGCTGAAAAGCTGCTCGATCGAATTAAAGAGACCAATGATGCTGCCTATATTGAATACAATACAAATGCCTATAAGGTAATGATTCTAAAGCATACAGACCTACTTGAGGACATGATTCAGGGCATCGATGATAAAAAATATCATGGACTTGCCTTAGGTATTACTTTATATCTGGCAGCATTGCAATACTATTATTTAGAAGATATAAAAAATGCACGTATTTTCTTTTACAATAGTCTAAGCTGTTTTCACGCAAAATCAATTTATGCTGCACATGCACAGGCCTGGGTGGATAAACTGACAGAGGATATGGATGAAGTGGATTTAGATTATTGAAATATACAATGATTTGTTAATCACTATAGTAAAGAAAAAGAGGAAATCTGAGGTGAAAAAGCATGATAAAGCTTTACAGATTTCTTCTTTTAATTTATAAAGCGTACTTCCTTTTTCTATTCTGAGGTTTCTGCTACAGATTATGCAGCAGGATCCATGAAAAAACCAATTTTTGACGCTGCTGGAAGTAAAAGTATCAATAATCTAAATCATCAGCACCAAGTTCTTTCGTCAACTGGTCCACATATGCCTTTGCTTTTGCATAGTAAAAGGATTTTTTGTTAAAGCAGCTCAAACTGTTATAGAAATATGTTCTTGCATTATCCTTATCCTGAAGAAGCTGGTACTGCATTCCTACCATGAAGACAGCAATTCCCAGTCCTAAACCTGAATACTTCTTATTTTCTATTCCTTCTATCATGGAATCCAGCAGATCCGTAGAATGCTCTATCATAACAGAATATGCTTCTTCATTATATGTTATATACTGTGTATCATTTGTTTCCCTGATTTTCTCCAATAGCTTGAACGCCCATTCCTTATCTTCTTGGAATAAAAAATGATAATAATAAATATCCAATACTTCCTTACGCTTTTCCAGAGTATACGGCTTCTCCAGTGTTTCCAAAAGATATTTTTTAAAACCGGTATCATCTCCTTTATTTAGTAGTGCACGCAAAATATAAAGATCACAGACAAAGCTTCCCATAAAGCGTTTATAGAATGACTTTTCTGAAAGTTGCAGGACCAGATCATAATTCTGATTTTGCATTGCCTTACTGACTTTGGATAATACATGATTTTTTATCATTTGATATGCCAGAAAGCATACGATAAAACCTACTGCTATAACAATTGCCATACCGTCCATTAAATCACCTCGTTTATTTGATTTAGAAAAAGACCATAGACCGAAGTGCTATGATCTTTTTCTTTCGATACACATTCATGTATCTTAAGTAGGATGAGAGAGTTTTAGATAATCGTAAACCTTATTCAGGCATTGTTACGCTAACACCAGCTTTATTCAACTGATCAACAACGCCCTGAATTGCATCATATGCCTGCTGCCCTGTTTTCTCTGCAGCTGCAGGTTCAGGATAGTCATACCAGGAAACAAGTGGATTATATCCACCATTGATAGAAGCACCGTTTTCATCAATTGCCTTAGAGTCACCGGCAAAGATTCCAAATGCGCATCCCACAATACCAGCCACCAGAATCAGAAGGATACATTTGATCGGTGTCCAACCCTTTTTGATTAAGAAGAACAGACCGATTGTGATAACCAGCGGTAACAGCTTCGGCAGGATACCGTTCAACAGATTCTGAACATTGATAGCAGGATCTGCAATAGCGATACGAAGTGAAGTTGAACCATAGTTGGCAATCAATGCACCTACTGTAAAGATACCAAGAATACTAGCAGCACGAGTGAATTCCTTAGCGTTGCTTGTCAGCATAGTTACAGCCTTTGTACCAAGGTTGTAGGACCAGTGCATCAGGAAATAACGTACTGCAAACTGTACTGCGTTGAAAATCACCAGGAACAGAATCGCACCGATGATGCTCTTATCATTCAACGCCATGTTAGCTGTGATACCAGCTGTAATCGGAACCAATGTTAACCAGAACAGCGCATCACCGATACCACCCAGAGGGCCGGCAGCGGAAATACGTACGGAACGAATTGTAGCTGTTTCAGCCTTGTTCTGTTCCAGAGATAATACGATACCCATAACGAAGGTTACCAGGAACGGGTGCGTATTCAGGAAGTCCAGGTTGTGAGCCATGGAAGCCTTTAAATCCTCTTTGTTTGTATGAATCTTTTTTAGACCTGGGAGAATTCCCCACAGCCATCCGCAGGCCTGCATTCTTTCATAGTTGAAAGAAGCCTGCAGGAAGCATGACATCCATACCATTTTATTCAGTGTTTTCTTATCCAGCTTAGCTGCCGGAGTTAAATCGCTATATCTTTCAGGAATATTATATGCCATCAGAAACACCTCCTACATTTGAACCTGCACTGTTTTTGATTTTTGTGTTGATCTGGTAGTCATATAATGCAATAGCCAGACCTACGAATGCACACAGCAACAGTGTTGCGCTGCTAACAGATTCGATACCCATACAGATGTTAGCCATAACGAAACCTGCGAACAGGAATCCCCACATTTCGCCGGACATCATAACCTTCATCAGGATAGCGAATCCGACAAACTTCATAGCTCCACCGGCAGCGTCTAATCCAGCCATTACCCAAGAGAACTGGAAGGACAGGTCTTTCAGTGTTACACCAAGTTTTGATCCACCATAAACACCAGCTACAGCCAGGATACCAAACAGGATACCCAGGATAGCCATTTCTGTAAAGTTAATCATGGCGATTGCTTTTCCGTCTGCCTCTTCAGCAGCTTTATCAGCTTTTGCCATTAAACCTGACATAATAGTAAATGTTAATGTTACTGCATACTGCCCGAATACTGCGAATGGAATAGCCAGACCTACAGCCAGACCTACACCTTCTGCAGTCGGTTCAAGATTCATGGAAACTGCGAACACAGCTGTCATGATTGTACCCATAATTGCGTTAGGCGGCTGTGCTCCACCGATTGGCATACTACCAATCTGTACAAGCTGATAAGCACCACCGACAACGATACCTAATTCAAAGTTACCTAAGATAGCACCAATAATTGGTCCCAGTACAATAGGCTGATACAGTGATTCTAAGAAACTGAACTGGTCAATACCCATAATGAACGCCACTATGAATACCAGTAAAGCTTGAATGATATTTACATCCATGTTGTTTCTCCTTTCAAATCAATGATTTAAGATAAGATTTTTTTAATTTTTCGATAAATTATTATTTGAATAATTTATCAAGATTTTCTACAGGTGTATCTGGAACACGTTTAATTTCCAGCTCTACGCCCAAGTCCTGTAGTTTCTTGAAAGTTGCAACATCGTCATCATCTACAGCAACGCTGGTGGCAACCTGACGCTTGCCGTCTGCCATATGCATGTTTCCGATATTGACTTTCTTAATCGGTACTCCACCTTCTACTAATCTTAGTACATCCTGTGGAGTTTCACAGATAATTGCAATGTGCTGTGCTGGACTTGCTTTTCCGATAATGTCAATTGTCTTCTGAATTGAGAAGAAACGTGTCTGCGCATAAGCCGGTGCAGCCATGTTCATCAATCCCTGACGGAATTCATCTGTAGACACTGCATCATTGGCTACTAACAGAAGGTTAGCTCCTACAACTCCACACCACTGTGTTGCAACCTGTCCGTGAATCAAACGGTTATCAATTCTTGTTAATACGATATCTGGCATTTTGCTCTCTCCCTTCTACCATTAGACATGAACTAATTTACCGAACCTTGATGAGGTGGATTCGATAAGTAAACCCTTTCAGTTCACTTAGATTCTATGTCAAAAAACAGCATAATTCTTTACACTTTTTATCAGCGATTTTGCACTTTTTAGTAATTTTCCGGAGATTTTGCAGGTAAATAATGCAAACTATCAGAAATATACATACCAGCATCAAAATTTTACATATTCCCATGATTTTTGTTAATTGTGTGATAAATAAATTAAATTTGTCTTTTTTTATTACCATTTCCATTTTATGAAAACACTTACATAAAAATATAGAGTTTTCAGTGATTTCATTGCTGCTTGATTTTCTTCCTTTTTCCTTTTATATCAAATCTGAATTTGATATACTAATAGTAATGAGAGGGTGATTGCTTTGTTTAATAAAACAACAAGTTTTATTTTCAATAAATACGGTGAAATCGTCAATGAACTCACAAAGCACCAGACACCGAAGCTCAGTCGCACAATTGTAAAGCTGAAGGACAAGAGCTTTGATAATTTCATGTTCTATACCAGTGACATCTATGTTCGCGTACAGAGCGGGATCGTTATGCTGGTCGTCACAAAGGACGATACGGCCAGAAGCTATGAGCGTTTTGTTGTACATCGCCATATCAAAATACGAAAGGGTGTTAAATTCAATTTTCTATGCATATCCTCCAGTGCAAAGCTGGAGGTGGAAATGGATTTCAAGGCAAAGAAGAGGCAGATGTCTACCTATGATCATAATCCAATCGTCTATGAGCCAATCGTACCAACCTTTGAAATAAAAGAAATTCTAGCCTATTATTATCAGGTCCGCAATGCCAGCTATACCTTTCCGGGTGAGAAGCACAATTACTGGGAGCTGACCTTCATTGACAATGGTGAGCTGGAAACAACTGTGGATGGAGAAACATATCAGCTGGATGAGTTGGATCTTATTTTATATGCACCCGGACAGTACCATACTCAGAAAACCGGTCATGCGAAATCATGTTCCTATTTAACTATCATGTTTGATATGGAAATACCTGATTCCTATCTTGTCACAAATCGTGTCTACAATGCCCACCGTGATATTCACAACGCCTTAAACAATTTTATTAAGGTCTCCGGAAATGATATGCTTTATGACAGTGAATTGATGCTTTGTTACATGAAGGAGCTGCTTATCAAAATTCTGCAATATGACTTCCTCACAAGCTCCCCTGTCGCATCAACACCGATGCAGCAGCGTTTTGAGAATGAGCTGTTAAATGAAATCGTAATTTTTATCAACGACAGCATCTATGAACAGATTACCATTGAAGAAATCTGTCTGAAATTCTCAATATCACGCTCCAGCCTGCAGACGCTCTTTAAAAATAACCTCGGAGTTGCGCCGAAACAGTATATCAGCGATCTGAAGCTTAACAAAAGCAAGCTGCTCATTAAAGAGAGTGTCTACACAATCAGCGAAATCGCCAGTATGATGGGATTTACCTCCATTCACTATTTTTCAAGGAAATTCAAGCAACAATTCGGTATCACTCCGACAGACTATGCAAAGACGATTTATAATTAGCAGCATCTGTAAAGCGTATGGTTATCACAACACACAGATATGTTCACAGATTCCTATTTGAAATATGGAATGAGTTAGTTTATGAAGGAAGAATCAACTCATATTCAAACAATGATTCATAAAAGGCAGCTGAAAACCAGACGATTTCTTGTATTGTCTGGTTTTTATGTCCTCATGTATATGAATTCAGATGAAAAAGCGAATTATTCTTCTGAGAGAACAGGAAAATGTATTTTATATACGGAAAAGTTTATGTCAGCGGTAGCAGAAGAATAGAAGCAATCATGAGATTCTGCAACAGCTCTGTGGTAATCACAAAGGGATATTCTTTCACATAGGAAAGACTTCTGAAACTTTAGTGTCGAATTCATAGAAAAAGCACACAATTCCAGCGTGGTTTTGTGTGCTTTTCATTATTTTGTTTTCGAAGAGTTTTTTTTCTCCAGCACCTGGTTGACCGCAAGTCTGGAAATTGTAATTTCAATTCCTTTTGCCACTTCAACATCGAGGTACTCTTCCTTTGCACGGATAATCTTTCCCCTGATACCGCCTGCGAACAGGATATCCTTCCCCGGCTTCATACGATTGAGCTGATCCTTCAGTTCTTCTCTTTTCTTTTTCATCATACGTGCGCTCACGATATAATAGATGAGCAGAAAGCAGATGAGCAGAAAACCAAGGGTGATGCAGCACCAGAGTATGGTATGCCAATCAATCATGCATCAGCTTCCTCTTAGATTCCGTCTGTTGGCTCTTCCTGCTGAACAGGCTTAAATTCATAACGAACAACCTGATCTTTTCCAGTGTTCATTGCCATTTCAGTCAGCATACCCAGTTCTTCTACAAACTGGCGTCCCATATTGACTTCAATCAGCATCGGCAGGTTTGTACCGGCAACAACTTCAACATTGCCTCTCGGGTATCCTACCATAACTGCAGTTTTGAATGGAGACCCTCCACCAAGGTCAGACAGAACCAGAACGCCTTCGCAGTCCTTCAGCTCGTCCAGTGCTTTTGTTAATTCGCGTTCCAGGTCATCTACAGAATAGCTTTCCAGGAAGTCTACTGCTACATAATTCTTTGGTTCTCCGGCAATCAGCTTCAATGAGCTGGTCAATCCGGATGCAAAATTACCGTGTCCGGTTACGATTAGTCCGATCATCTTTATATCCTCCGTTCCTATCTCTTTGTGTAAGGGTGCAGAATTACGCCCTTTACAACACGGTTAACCTCTCCTGTAGGACATGGGTTATCCGGAGTTATATCATATGATAAAGATTTGAATAATGCAAGTACCTGTGCAGCAACGATGTAATCAAATCCAAGGAATGCGTTTTCATGCTCATTGTCCAGATCGAATGAGAATGCATAGTCAACCAGACCTGCAACCTCTTCATCTCTCTTATTCATGATTGCCATCAGCTTGTTTCCTTTACGCTGTGGGCTCATTTCCTTAATCAGATCCACTTCATACTGACGGGTATATGAATCGTCACTCAGATAAACGATGGTCAGGGTGTCATCATTGATGATGGATTTCGGTCCATGACGGAATCCCATTGGAGAATCATACATTGTCGCAACGCGTCCGGCAGTCAGCTCCAGAATCTTCAGCTGAGATTCCTGTGCGATTCCCTTCAGGCAGTTTGCGCCAAGATAAACGATACGGTTGAAGTCATATGCGCCTACAGCATCCTTGAAGAATTCCCAGTTGTTGGCAAGCATTCTTTCTGCAGCCTTGATAACGTCCTCCAGCTCTGCTTTCACTTCATCCAGATTATCCAGACTGAAGCACAGCAGGGTAGCCAGCATCATATTAGAGAAGCTGGAAGTCATAGCGAAGCTTTGATCGTGTGTTTCAGGAGTCAGATTGATTGCATATGCATTCTCTCTTTTTTCCGCTGCCTTTGAAAGAGCACCCTCATGATTGCAGGTAATAAACAGATGATACAGATTCTTACCGCATACTTCATCCGCTACATCTACTGCACCTACAGATTCCGGTGAGTTTCCGCTGCGTCCGTAAGAAATCAGCAGGGTTGGTTTTGTCTGTGACAGATAGTTTTCCGGAGCTGCCACGATATCTGTAGTGGCATATGATTTTGTTTTATAGTTTGTTCTCTTGCTCACATATGTGAAGATGGCGTTTCCAACGAATTCACTGGTACCTGCGCCTGTCAGAATGATATCATAGTCATCGTGTTTCGTTACGTTTTCGATAAATGCCTTGATTTCTTCCTTGTGTTCCTCTACCTGCTTGATTGTTTTTTTCCAGGTGTTCGGCTGCTGGTTAATTTCTGTTGCCGTGTAAATTCCTTTTAAACTTTCCCATTCTTTTGTGTCTTTTCCAAAGATCATGTTCCTTCACTCCTTTTCCGGATTTGAAATCCTTTTCATTACGAATTCATTATAGCTCAGCGTTTATAAAAAAACAACGAGGTGCGCAAAATGTTGTTAATTTGTACAAAATTATTGCTAATTTATATTCTTGTTTTGCTAGACGAAAAAAGCGTTTCCATATATAATGTAAACTAGAGGTGATAACATGGCTAATAAAGCTGTAAATAAGAAGAAAAAAGGCATGAACGGTGAAGAACTTGCCGGCATGCATATCTATAAGGATGATCACAACCGCTATGTGTATTATAATGTTTTCGATCATGTTGGTTACATTCTGAACGATATTCCAAAATACAAAACCTACAGCTCCCGTTTCATTGTAGGTCTGATTGGCGGTATTCTGGCATACTCCTTTGATTTGGGTGCTCTGCTTTCCATTATCATCGGTGTTGTCGCCTATGCACTGATGGAGGTAAAATTTCGTTTGTTTCTGAAAAAGCAGACGCAGATACCGAATTTCAAGCCGAAGGAGCGCCCGCCAAGACTGTTGACTGCCGCAAGTGAAGAAACAAAGAAAATTTATATGAAAATAGCCGCTTATCTGCTGTTTGGCATTCTGATCATTCTGCTTCCGTTCTCGGAGGGTGGCTATGATGATCTGATGAAAGCCATGTGTATTGCATTGGGCATTCTTGCAATCGGTGTTTCACTGTTTCAGGTTCGCGCTCTGTTTTATAAAAAAGCCAATCCTTCTTTGACAGATAAGAAATAAGTAATGAACGGATATCCGCTATATGGATATCTTTTTTTATCCCTTTCTGTCTTCCTTTATCAAAGGATGTATGGATTTTCATATGAGCCAGCCAGCACTTCCTCCTATGAGTGCCTGTGTCTGTTTTCAGAATGCACCTTAGGATTTCCATTACCTTCGCAGATGATTTCCAACCGGATGACTATGCTTCCCTTTGCTGGAAAGGCCTGTGTTTCAGGTAAACAAAAAAAGATATGCCGGATGCATATCCTTAATAATATTCATGAATCCAGAGCGGCCGCAGTGCAGAAGCAAAGGCCTCGGCAGCGGATTTCACCTCCAGATTGTAAAGCTTGTTGAAAAGCTCCGGATTATTGATTCTGGCCATGATGAATGGCTGTTTTTTTGGAATCAGCAGCGGAAATATTTTTTCCAGCTTCTCACTCTGGGATACCTCTACAAGTATCTCCTGTTCCCTGCCGATTGCCGCCTTCAACAGACGCATCAATACGACAGATTCCAGATAGATTGCTTCTTCCACATGAATCTCCTGCTTTTTCTTATGGAAAATCAGATAGCCGCAAACCTCCCCCTGCCGGTTCCGATATACCACCATCTGCTTCTGTGTAACCACAATTTCGTTTTGCAGAAGTACATAATATTCCTGATCACGCACATAGCAGCCGTCAAAGTGCTTTGTAAAATTCTGATAGGCCTGTAACAGCTCCTGCGGCTCAGCCGCATAGGATATGTTTGTCAGCGAAACCTTGTGCAGACATTCTCTGGGAACCGTATACAGCTTTCTCTCATACACGGTCTCAAATCCGAACTGCTCATACAGCTTTGGATAAAAGCCGCGAATCAGTGTTACCAGATGATTGTGTCCCGCCTCATCAAGCGCCGATTCCATCAGTCTGCGCATATGTCCTCTTCTGCGATAATCAGGCAGCGTGGACACACCGAGTATGTAGCTGATTTTCAGCTGCTTGTCGCGTAAACGAAGGATATGCTCATTGAGCTGCAGACTGGAAATAATGCGCTGATCCTGTTCCAGAGCAATACAGCGTCCCTTGTCGAATATATTTTTAAAATAAAAATTCAGATAATTTCGGTTTTGATTTGGATACGACTGCTTCCATAATTCATATATTTCTGCCTTGTCCTGCTTCCCTGCATCTCTCAGCATACGTTACTCATCATCCCGTTCTGTGAATTCCACATCAATGACATCATCGGAATCCAGATTGGAATTGTTGCCGGTTGTATACTCTTCCTGCTGCTGGTTCCATTCATTTTCATATTCCTCCATATGCCTGCGTACCTTTCGCTTGGCATACCAGATAAGTATGGAAAATGCAATCACAATAATTGCTACGATCGGCAATATCACCGGCAGCAGTGTTATCACAATATAAATGACCAGGCAGATAAAGAGTAGATAAATGATAACATCCATGTACGATTTCCTCGCTTTCTTCTCTCATTATAATATAAAACCGCACATCTGTGAATGTAAAAGCGTAAAAACTTAACCTGCCTCGGCATCTGTCTGTTCTTTTTCCACAGTCCGCTGCTTCTTTTTGCGTCTGTGCAGCATATACAGCAGCATGAGCAGCCAGAGCAGTAAAGCAGCACCGAAATACAGCGGGCCGACAAGTGCAGGACGGCTTTTGGTTTTCACTTCGGCAGGCTTAGCCATCGTCTGTGTGGCATCATAGGCACTTTCCAGACGTTTTTCATACGTATATTCCGGATTGCGGATCATCGGATAGGCGTGCCCCTGCTTCATCAGCTCCTCCTGTACCAGCTTATCATCAGCGAACAGATACACGGGAACCGGCTCTTCGATCTTGCTGGAAGGATCAATTTCAAAACGGATGTATGTTGCATCCTCCAGCAGCTCACAGGTCTTTTGCCAGCCCTCCTCCTTTGTTATTTTCGTATTGAACAGAGAAACTCTGAATTCACTGTCCTGACTTTTCAAAACAATCTGATCCTGGCTGCAGCTGACCAGCTTTGCAGAATAGCTTGTCGCATGCAGGAAAGGAAAAAGTGCAAACATAATAAACAGTCTTAATTTCATAAGATCACCCTTTATAGTCTGCACTTTCTATTCGATTTTATTCCTTGCGATACTGATCTGCCAGTTCCCGCAGCTTTGCAAGGCGATGCTTCATACCGGATTTGGATATCGTTTCATTGAATTCCTCTGCACAGTATTCACACAGCTCGTTCAGGCTGGCTTCCGGCAGCTGTTTTCTGGCATATGCGACATGCTGGAGCTTTTCCGGAAGACTGTCCAGCGTACGATAGGTTTCGATCCACTGAATATCCTCCAGCTGTTTTTTCCCTGCTGTAATACTTTTCATTTCATTTGCCAGCTCACAGTTATCCAAACGTGTCAGAGAGTTCATGAAATCCCGTTGGATACGGCTGTCCTCAAAGGTGAATACCGCATCACTGGCACCCACACAGCGCAGAAAGTCACTGATTTTATCACTGGCCTTTAAATAGACGACCTCCTGATTCCGGCGCCGGATCTGCTTGGCAGGAAGATCGAAACGCTGCATCAGCTTCCATATGAATTTTGCCAGATCCACATTCTGCGTACTGATTTCCAGATGATAGTTGGATTTGCTGGGAGAATTCACAGAGCCCCCGGCTAGAAACGCACCCGCCAGATATGCTCTGGCACAGCATTCCCTGCGCACCATCTTGCTGGAGGGATGGTTCTGCAGTCCGCGCTCCGTCATGATTTCCAGATCACGAAGAATTTCCATCGCCTTATTTTTCACTCGGATCACATAGATATTGTTTTTTTTCAGCTTCATCTTTTTTATGACAGACAGCTGTGTTTCCACATGATACAGTTCCTTTAAAAAGCGAAATACACGCTTGGCAGTATTGGCATTTTCCGTCTTTACCGTCAGATGCATCCCCTCCGATGTGAAGTTCATCGTAGAGCACATCTGCAATACGGCTGTCAGCTCCGCCTTCATACAGCAGGGATGCAGCTCATTTGCCGCAATCTGCGCTTTTACTTCCGTTGTAAACGACATTTTTATTCATCCTTACTGTTGATAATTTCTCCGAGAACATCCCGGATTTTATTTGAATCATGGCGAATCAGATCATCATCGAAATTCAATACATCCCGATATAAAATCTGATAAGGATGATCCTTTTGCGCAACACGCACCGGTTCGCTTCCCATATCCTTATATTTTTCAAGAATATGCGGTTCTGCACGATTGTTGTGGGTGATTACGATATCCACTGCTTCCGGAAAGGAGTGCTTCTGTATCGCCGCTACGTGCTGCTCCAGCGTGAAATCATCGGTTTCTCCAGGCTGTGTCATGGCATTGCAGAAGTAAATCTTTTTTACCGGATTGCTGCGCAGCTGCTCAACCACACCGTCCACGATCAGATTGGGCATTATGCTGGTATACAGACTTCCGATACCGTATACGATAACATCCGCCTCATGAATTGCCTGCAGGGCTTCTCTGGTTGGCTCCACACGCTGCTGATAGAACACCTTTTCAATGCGGTTGTTGAAATTCGGAATATTGCTTTCTCCACGTACGATCGTTCCATCCTCCATCACGGCATACAGGGTGATGACCTGCAGCGAGCTTGGGATGATTTGACCCTTCACGTTGAGAAACTTTGAGAATGTACGGATAGCTTCCATAAAGCTTCCGGTTGTTTTTGTCATGGCGGTCAGGATCAGGTTTCCCAGGTTGTGTCCGCCGACATCATCACATTCCCCGTCAAATCGATAGTTCATAAGAGACGTAAAGATACTCTCCTCCTCCGCCATGGCGCACATGACATTGCGTACATCTCCCATGGCAGGGATATGAAACTGACGTCGGATCCGCCCGGTGCTTCCCCCGTCATCCGCTACGGTGACAATGGCTGTCAGATTGATATTCTCAATCTGCTTCATACCACGCAGCATAACAGATAAACCAGTCCCTCCGCCGATTACGACTACATTTTTCATTCGGTCAGCCTACTTTCTTATCTCTGTGTGATTTATAGCAATGATACTGGTCCCTATAGTGGGAATACAGCCAGTTGGTGACAGACACGCTTCGGTGGTGCCCTCCGGTACAGCCGATTCCCACGGTTAAATGATTTTTCTTTTCATTTTTATACTGGATAAACACATAGTCCAGAAAGCTTTTCAGATGACGGATAAATTCCTTCGTCTGATCAAAGCTCATGACATAATCATAGACCGGAGCATCATCGCCAGTCTGTTCACGCAGCTCCTCTATATAATATGGATTTGGAAGAAATCTGACATCAAAAACAAGGTCTACATCCATCGGTACGCCATGCTTAAAGCCGAAGGATACGAAGGAAATCGAGAAGACCGGCTTGCTGTTGAGTGAGAGCTTCTCCATCAGCACACTTTTCAAGCCGTGCTGATCCATCATGGTCGTGTCGATGTGAAGAACCGCACGTTCATTCAGCGCGTTGAACATATCACGTTCCACCTCGATAGCCTCCTCCAGCGTATTCGCCTTGGAAAACATCATCATCGGGTGATGGCGTCTTGTGAATTTATAGCGCAGCAGCAGCTTTTCATTGGATGCGTCCAGAAAAACCACGCGTACATTTACATCTATATTCTCAAAATACTGCAGGAACTTCGGATAATCGATCGCCGTCGTTGCCAGAGCGATATTGCTGTAGCGCGGATCCGGCTTGGCGTTGATGATTTTTCCCAGAGATTCCAGCAGCTGCACGGGGAAATTATCAATGCAGTGATATCCCATATCCTCCAGAATACCCATGGCCGTCGTTTTACCGGCTCCGGACATTCCTGTTATCAATACTACGTTCTGTTCGTTCATTGCTACCACCTCATATCATAAGTTTACCACAGCATACAGGTGTGCGCCAGTTTTTAAGCAAAAATATAAGAATGTGAACCTTCCTGTCTGCACTTATGAGAAAAGCAGATACGTAAATGTATCGGCTTTGTTCACATGGTGCTTTGTCTGTCTGCCCGCCTGTTTTCTGTCATGGATAGACCGTTTGTTCAATTGGCTGTGAACTACCGCCAGCTATAGAGCAAGCGGCTTTTAATGAATGCCTGCACATTCATCAAAACGTTTTGTTCGTGTTCAGATACACGTAACTGGTACAAGGCGTTTTCTTTTTATGCGAATAGGAGCGTTATGGCATAGCCTGCCTGCATGTGCATTTCTACCATATCTCAGAAAGCGTTTACCGCAGTTTTCGATGTAAGCGTTTTAACATTACCGTATCAATATGGTAAAACGTTTTATCAAAACTGTTGACACCGCTTTCACTCCGTGATATTATATCCCCGTAAACGTGATAAAACGTTTTATCAAGGAGATGAAAGACATGAGGTTCCTTTGTAAGGATAATGCGCTTACCGCATCCATCTACATTGATTTGCGTAGAAAAGTGAATTTCAAAGAATACAGAAAAGAGGATGTGGAAACGGCGATTGCCAATTCCCTGTACTCCGTTGTGGTATTTGATGATAAGCGTCCCATCGGCATTGCCCGTATTGTCGGAGACGGCCGTATCGCCTTCTTTATCAAGGATGTGGTGGTGGATCCTGCTTATCAGAAGAACCGGATCGGAAATCTTCTGATGCAGAAGCTGCAGGAATATCTTGCAGGCGCTGCCTGTGAGGGTGCCTATATTGGTCTCATGTCCACACCGAACTGTGTTCCCTTCTATAAAAAGCATGGCTTTCTGGAGCGTCCATGTGACGGAATGGGACCGGGTATGGTGAAATTTTATGATCCCTGTGAGGTGAGAAAATGAAAAAAGTGATTGTATTAGGTAGTTTAAACATGGATCTGACCATACAGTGTGTCGATCTTCCAAAGAACGGGGAGACCATCAACGGATCTGATTTCTTTGTCAATCCGGGTGGTAAGGGTGGCAACCAGGCGGTAGCTGCAGCCAAGCTGGGTGCCGAAACGCATATGATTGCCAATATCGGCAATGATGTGTTCGGAGAACAGCTGCTGGAGGCACTACAGGGCTATGGTGTTCATACCGAAGGCGTTTTCCGTGATGCGCATGAAACCAGCGGAGTTGCAATGATTATCCGAAGTCATGGAGATAACCGTATCATTCTGGGGAATGGAGCAAACCATACACTGCCGGAAGCGGCCTTCGTGGAAATGCTGCAGAAGCTGGCACGAAAGGATGATATCTTCCTGACACAGCTGGAAAATGATTATGCACTGGTAAGAAACGCATTGCGTCATGCAAAGCAGGCGGGCATGTACACGATGTTAAATCCCGCACCTGCCCGTGTTCTGGACAGTGATGTGTATGAGCATCTGGATCTGATTGTTGTGAATCAGAGTGAATGTGAGCTGTTGACTGGGATTTATCCAAGTGATGAGGAGACCTGTATGGAAGCCATGCACAGCTTTGAAGCCAGAGGTGTGGATGCGCTTATCACGCTTGGAACACACGGCAGTATGTGCAATGCCTTTGGCAGGTATCTGTTTGTACCTGCACAAAAGGTGGAAACTGTTGACACTACAGGAGCCGGAGATTCCTTTATCGGAGCTCTCTGCAGCTGCCTGTCAAGGGATGTGGATATGAAGGAAGCCATGGAATTTGCGACCAGAGTTGCGGCACTCACCGTAACACGCAGAGGCGCACAGGCATCCATCCCGTATAAAAAGGAAGTAGAGCACTACTTCAAGGAGGAAAACTGATATGAACAAACGTCCGATTATCATCGATACCGATCCGGGTATTGATGACGCACTCGCCATTGCCATTGCATTATTTTCAGAGGAGCTGGATATCCGTCTGATTTCAACCGTTGCAGGTAATGTCGGTCTGGATAAGGTAACCTACAACGCCCTGCGCCTGTTGAAATACTTCGGGCGTGAGGATGTTCCGGTGGCTGTGGGTGCCGACCGACCGCTGATTCGTGAATTTGAAGATGCCAGCAGTGTACATGGAAAAAGCGGTATGGAGGGCTTTGATTTTGAAGAGCCGACGCAGCAGCCGTTAAAGGAAAATGCCGTTGATGCCATGCGTAATGTCATCATGAACAGCAGCGAGCCGGTAACTCTGGTTCCGATTGCACCCTTGACCAATATCGCGCTGCTGTTGAAGACCTACCCCGAGGTGAAGCGGAATATCCGTGAAATCGTCCTCATGGGAGGCAGCGCAAGCCGTGGAAACAAGGGTGTCATGGCTGAATTTAACATCGCATTGGATCCGGAAGCCGCACATATGGTATTCCACAGCGGGGTAAAGCTGACAATGGTTGGACTGGATGTCGGATTAAAGGCTCTGGTATTGCCGGAAGACAGTGAGGAAATCCGCACCATGAACAAAACCGGGGAAATGGCATACTGCCTGTTTAAGAAATACCGCGGGGGAAGCTTTCGCACAGGCCTGAAAATGTATGATGCAACAGCAGTTGCCTATCTGTTGAAGCCGGAGCTGTTTGAGGCGGTGGAAACGTATCTGGATGTAGAGCTGCATGGCACGATGACTGCCGGCTGTACGCTGGTTGATCTGAAGGGCTATTTAGGGAAAGAGCCGAATGCCACAGTTTGTCTGGATATCGACGGGAATGCATTCCGTACATGGTTCAAGGAAGCCATTGCGAAATGCAGATAGAATGTATAATATAAAAGGAGAGAACACATATGAATGATATCATTATGTATGGATCTGCACTGATTGCCGTTATTATCGTCGTTATCATGCTGATCAAAAAAATGGATATTAAAATCACACTGTTTGCCATGGGTATTGTGTTGATGTATATCGCAATCGCCATGGGAAATCCAATCGCAATCAAGGAATTTGAATCAACCGGTCTTACCGTACTGGATCCGCTGAAGGCTGTAATCGATCAATTCAAGAGTACACTTCCGGCTGCCGGCTTCATCATCCTGATTCTGGGCGGCTATTCCGCCTATATGACGAGCATCGGTGCCAATGAGGTTACGGTTCATACTCTTACCAAGCCTATCAAGAAAATTAAATCGGTATATATCCTTGTTCCACTGGTATTCCTGATAGGAAATGTACTGTCTCTTGTAATTCCAAGTGCTTCCAACCTTGCCATCATCCTGCTTGCGACACTGTATCCTGTTTTGCGTCAGGCCGGTATGTCTCCGTTGACCGCAGCGGCAGTCATTGCCACTACCGCAACGGTTATGCCGACTCCTCTTGGCGGTGACAATGTTGCCGTAGCAACAGAGCTTGCAAAATATCCTGCATTTGCAGGTATGAGTGTTACCGACTATGTTATCCAGTACCATGCCATGATTTCCGTACCGACCCTGATTGTTATGGCCGTTGTGCACTTCTTCTGGCAGAAGTTTATGGACAAGAAAAACACAGGTAAGCTGGAAGACAATGTTGAGGTTCACGAGGTTAAGGCGGTTCCGGAAGGCGGATTGTATCGTTTTGTTTATACATTGCTTCCCATCTTCCCGATTCTGCTTCTTATCGTTGTTTATATCATTCGCAGCGTAACCGGAAGTAATGTTGATATCAGTGTTGAGGTAGCTTCTCTGCTCTCCTTCCTGATCGCTATCGTGTGTGAAATTATACGTACGAAGGATAGTGGAAAGGTATTGAAGCAAACAGAAGATTTCTTCAAGGGAATGGGAAGTTCCATGCCAATCGTTGCACTGCTGGTTGCAGCTAGTGTATTTGTATTAGGTCTGAATTCCATTGGTCTAATCGATGCTTTACAGACTGCCATGCTTGGTGTTCAGGGATCAGGAATGGGCTTTGTACTTCCGTTGATTCTGATGGGACTGACGATTCTGATCGTACTGCTGAGCGGAAGTGGAACAGCATTGTTCTATGCCATGGTTCCTTTGATGGTACCACTGGCTGAAGCTGCCGGAATCTCTGCCATCGCCGTATCCATTCCGATGGGACTGTGCGGTAATCTGATGCGTGCGGTATCCCCGGTTGCAGCCGTTGTTGTCATTGTTGCCGGTACGATTAAAGCGAACCCTCTGGATATTGTTAAGCGTACCTCTGTTCCTATGATCGCCGGTGTTGTTACCATGTTTGTTTTATCCATGATCATGTTCCTGTAAAATCATCAGCAATCCCTGCAGGATTATGATAAAATAAAGGTAATTATCAGGAAGGGTAATTACCTTTTTAAAAATTACAGTGCAGGAGGAATATATGAAAGTGACCATTAAGGACATCGCAAAAAAAGCGGGTGTCAGTGTCAGTACGGTGTCGCTCGTGTTGAACGATAGGCCATGCCGTGTAGCTCAGCAGACACGCGACACCATCAAGGACATTGCGAAGCAGTATAATTATAAGGTCAATCAGACCGCAAGAAGTCTGGTCACCAGAAAATCGAATATTCTAGGCCTCATCATTCCGGATATCGAAAACCTGTTCTTCTCCGCATTATGCAAACGGATGGAGGAATACCTCCGGGAGCTGGGATACGCACTCATGATCGTGAATTCCAATGATCATGCAGCGGATGACAGCATGCTCATCGATCTCCTTGTTTCAAGAGGGGTTGACGGTCTTGGTATCACCGTCAGCAATGAATCCTATCAGGATGAAACGATACGCAAAAAGCTGGCATCCCTTTCCATCCCCTATGTGATGATTGACCGTATGTATCCCGATCTGAATTGCAGCAAGGTTTATTTTGATAACGAATCAGGTGCTTATATGGCCATTGAAAAGCTAGTGAAAAGCGGCCACAAAAAAATCGCATGCATCGGAATTTCTTCCGCAAGCAAAACTGGGGCGAGCCGTGTTGCAGGCTATCGCAAAGCTATGCAGCAGTTCCAGCTGGAGGTTCGTGAAGATTATATTCTCGATGGAAATTATCGCTTTCAGGGTGGATATACCTGTGCAAAGCAGCTGATGAAGATGGATGTTACCGCTGCCTTTATCTGTAATGATATGATGACACTGGGGGTCATGCGTTACTTCCAGGAGCATCATGTCCGCATACCGCAGGATATATCCATCGTCAGCTATGACAACACATTAAACCGGTTTACGCTGGGTACTGAGATCACAAGTGTGGATCAGAATGTCGGGCTGCTGGCAAAAACTTCCTGTAATGAGCTGCTGGCACAGCTGCGTGACCCTGCGCATCGTAAACAGGATATCTGTCTGAAGCCGCAGCTGATTGAAAAAGACAGCGTCCAAATCATATAGTACAAAAAGTGCACCATGGCATCACCCGGGTGTACTTTTTTCATGTATAACCGCACTGGCTTTGGTTCAGGATGTAAATTGGCCTGTATCATTGAAACAGTCTTTGCAGAATTCGCAGGAAGGGAGCACTGCTTTCCCATACCTCCCCCATGATTTTACCGGATTGAGAAATCGTTTCATACTGTTCACCGGTTATCATGTCCTTTAAGGCAGCCGGATTCAGTGTAAGAAATTCCCGCAGTACGGCGTTTTGCGACTGCTTTATCTGTGAAGAGCCTGTATTCTTGTTCTTCCCTGTATATAATTGCTCTGTATCCGCACAATCTGCTTGGGTTGTCGTCTGTTTTGCATCCGTTTTTCCTTCATGTTTCTCCATCCTGGTCACCTTCTCTTTTTTTCTCTGTTCTTTTTTTACAGCTTCGCTTATCTGTGAGGCATCCTGTCCAATCGTCCAAGGTATCGTTTCGTCTTTGTCATTCGGTGTATCCGGTACATAGGAAGACTCTCCTCTTCCACCGCCCTGCCCGTCATTTCCTTCTCCTCCGCCATCATTTTTATTCTGGTCAGAAGCATCCGGAATCGGATTTCCGGCAGCATCATGCACCTTTAGCACATAGCTTCGTCCATCATAATATCCACCGATGATTTCAACTCTGGCATAGGTGAACGGTTCTGTTACCTGCAGCATATAAACAACAATATACGGTGGCAGGACAATGCTTCCCGGTGCATACTGCGACATGCTGGGGATGCTGTCGTATTGAAATTTCCAATGCGTTCTGTCAGTGCTTGTATACAGATGAATCGCTTTGGCATTATATGCCCGGGGAATATGAAAATAATAATCGGTATCATTGCGAATCATATACAGTGACATATCAAATACAGGTTCGCTGTCGGGGATGATATAAAAGGGAAACGCATGCTCAATGATATCGATTCGTTCCCTGCTGCTTTCATCCGCAATACCATACAAATAAAATGGCTTGTGTGTCTGCATGCCACGCTCATATGCTGTGGTATCATACTGCAGGGATATCTGAAAGCTTTTTTCTTCTCCGGTTTCTGACACAGCAGTCACTTCAACCTGCTTAGGCAATGGCAGATCATTCACCGTATGGGATTGCAGGGCTGCAATCTCCTTTGCCGGCATGGGAGTGTCCAGCTTCCATTCCTTTTCCAGCGGTTGATTGTTTTCGACGATAATAACCTCATTGCCGATATAGTATCCGTCCGGTATCTGAATCGCCTTTGAACCAGTGCCGTTTACCTCAATGCGTGAATACTCAATTTGAAACCAGTCTGCAAGCACGCCGATGCTGTTGGCTCCGTTGGTATAGATATCAACATCCGCCATACTTGCGGAATAATAATGTTCCTGATACGGATTTTTATTTAATACTCCGATTGCATTGTCACCCTCAGCACTGATATAATTCTTCTTATCTGTATATTTTGCATATAATCCTTCACCGCCGGCTATTTCCAGAGCTGTGCCCTCTGTGCTGTGAATGCGCAAACCAAACGCACTTACACCGGTATTCATATATACCAGCGGTCTGTTTTTTCCGCTGCCCTCTATCGTCAGTGTTTTTTCTTTATCGACAAACCCCCATGCAGCATCGTTATTGAAATTATTTATATTGACGTTGGAATCCCCATCGATGTTATTTTCAATTCTTACCTGATAGCCATTGGTATGAATGGTAATCTCTCTGCTTGTGATGATATCCGCATTGATGATCATGTCACCCTGCATTTCAAATGTCCCGCCCTGCGGATGCTCCTGTACAAAGCTGAGAAAGCGTTCAAATTCCGTTTGTATGCTATCAGCCGCATATACCGGTAACAAATAATGAAGCAGCATACATACCATGATTCCAATTCCTGTTATCCTTTTCATATTCTCTCACCTTTCACTGCATCACTTCTTCTATTTTAGCATATCCTGTCAGCCGGCAATATAACAGATTTCACATTTGAAGCATTCTTTATGCCATGGAATGTATTCCCTTGCGGTATTTATCTACTCTTCCTTATATTATGAGGTATCTGTTGTGATTTTTTTGTTTCAGAAAGCCATGACAATCAGGAAATGATAAGCTGTATGTGCATAGTTTTACATTGTATGCATGAAGAAAGTCTGTTTTCATAAAGCAGATGATTGTTCGTTATACAAGATACTTTAAGAGACAGAAAGAGAAGCATCAATGCAGAAAAAAAGACAGGTCTTCCAATATCCATGCAGGATATTGCGGATGACTGTCTTTCTTTATCCCATTCGATTTACAGCTGTGTGAACATGTCCTTCGGTGCACCGCACAGAGGACACTTGAAATCCTCCGTAAGCTCTTCCCACTTTGTACCCGGGGCAATTCCCTGATCCGGCAGACCTGCCGTCTCATCGTATTCCCAGTTACAGATATCGCAAACGTATTTTGCCATAATCAGATCCCCTTTATCTCATGAAATGCATGCTGTGCCGCAATGGCTCCGTCATTTGTTGCCGTGACAACCTGGCGCAGTTTTTTCGCAATGACGTCTCCGGCACCATAGATGCCCTTTGCCTTTGTTTCACAGTTTTCATCCACGATCATGTAGCCGCGCTCATCCAGGATACCCAGCCCCTCTAAAAAGGAGGTTGCCGGATCCAGTCCGATATACGGGAATATGCCATGTGTTTTCATTTCTGTTTCCACATTCGTATCCACGTTTCGTATGACCAGACCGGTAACGCGCATACCGTCATCGACAACACGCACCGGCACATGCTTTGTCACCACCGTGATTTTCGGATTATCCTTGATTGCATTTTGAACAATGCTGTCTGCACGGAATACATCCCGTCGTATTATGATATTCACCTTGCTGGCAAACTGTGTCAGATAATTTGCTTCCTCCAGCGCAGAGTTGCCGCCGCCGATGACCACAACCTCCTGATCGCGGAAAAATGCACCGTCGCATACTGCACAATAGGATACACCGCGTCCGACATTTTCCAGTTCCCCCGGCACATTCATCATACGCTCCTGTGTTCCGGTTGCCACAATGACAGCCTTTGCCTCATACTCCGTTCCATCCTCACAGATGATTTTTTTATATGCGCCATCCTCCACACGGATGACATTGCCATACAGGTATTCCGCACCAAAGGATGTGGAATGCTCAAACATATCGCTTGCCAGCTTGGCACCGTTTGTTTCAATAATGCCCGGCCAGTTGCTGATTTCCGCCGTCTTGATCAGCTTTCCTCCGGGAGCACCCATTTCCAGCATTGCTGTTTTCAAGCCGGCTCTGCTTCCATATATTGCCGCACTCATGCCGGCAGGTCCGGCACCAATGATAATTAAATCGTAACGTCGCTCCATTCGTGATCCTCCTTTATGATCGTAATCAGATCAGACATGTCTCTAATGATAGCACAGGGTTTGCACAACTGCATCTCTTGTGCCCGTGATTCTTCATAGACAAAGGCTACCGAGAAGGCGCCCATCTTCTTACATGCCTCTATATCCGTAGGTGCATCCCCTACATAGACAACATCATCATGCGGAACATGCAGCTGTTCACAGGCAGTCAGAATACCAATCGGATCGGGCTTCGGCCGCTCAACGTCCGCACCGCCCAGGATAATCTCAAAATACGATTCCAGATTAAACTGCTTCAATCCCATACGGACAATGTCCTGCAGCTTGTTGGACATGACGGCAAGCGGATAATCGTTTGCCTTTAAATATTCCAGCGTTTCCTTCACATGGGGAATCGGCTTGACAAATTCATCATGATGCTCATGATTGAAAGCACGATAGCAGGCGATGATTTCATCCACCTGTTCCTCCTTAAAATAGCGCAAGAAGGACTGCTTCAGCGTAGGTCCCAGAAAGGACTGCTTTTCCTCTTCACTCAATGTATAGCCCGGCTTGTATTGTGCAAAGGTATGCTCAAAGGACTTGTAAATCAGCTCCTTGGTATCCACCAGTGTGCCGTCCAGATCAAAGATCACCGCCGGCTTGTGCTTTTTAAACGGATAGATGTTTTTAAATACCTTATCCCAGACACCGAGTATTCCTAAAATGCCGATCAGGACACCGAGCAGAGATACCAGCTGTGCGACGCGAAGTCCTCCCAGCATCAGGGAATCGGTTCGCATTCCTTCAATAAAGAAGCGAATCATGCCATACCATGCCAGATAGGCAAATGCCAGATCCCCGCGTTTTTTTCTGCCGTGTTTTTTATAAACAACGGTAATCAATACGAAGCCAATCAGATTTCCGACGCTTTCATACAGGAAGGTCGGCTGACGGAATGCACCGTCAATATACATGTGATCACGGATAAAGGCCGGGAAATGATCATAGAAGCTGGCATTTACCACACCGCCATACGCCTCCTGATTTATGAAATTCCCCCAGCGGCCGATTGCCTGCGCAAGCATCATATTCGGAAAAACAACATCCATAATACGCAGTCCGTTATACTGATAGCGGCGGAAGTAGAACCATCCGAATATCGTTCCGGCAATCACACCCCCGTGAATCGCCAGACCGCCCTCCCATATATAGAAGATACGGATCGGGTCTGCCGCATACAGATTGTTCCATTCAAAGATAACATAATACAGACGGGCACCGATGATGGCGATCGGCAGCATCATCAGAAAGAAGTTTTCAAATACATCTTCCTTATACCCCCATTTCTTAAACTGACGAAGAGATAAAAAATATGCCAGAAAGGCACCGGACAGAATCAGCACGGCGTACCATGTGACCTGTAAGGATCCTATCGTCAATACGGTTTTCATATCGGGAAAAATTGTCATAAAAGCCTCCTATTGTTCATTCTTGTTCTTTTCGATATAGTCAAGGACACGCTGCTCAAACTCCTTGGCGCTGTCCATCCCCATGACGGATAACATATAATTCGTTACCGCAGATTCAATAATGACTGCCATAGAACGGCCTTCACGCACCGGGACAACGATTTTCGGTATGTCGATGCCCAGAATATTCTCATGCTTTTTTTCTTCGATTCCTACGCGGTCATAATCCTGATCCGCTTTCCACGGCTCCAGATTGACCTGGAAATTGATTTCTGCTTTAGGCAGGACAGAGCTGACGCCGAACATTCTGGATACATTGATGACACCGATTCCACGAATTTCCAGCATTTCCCGCAACAGCTCCGGAGCCTTCCCTACAATTTTGTTGTGGATTCGATAACAGTCCACTCGGTCATCCGCCACCAGCAGGTGACCGCGCTTGATCAGCTCCAATGCGATTTCACTTTTCCCCATTCCGCTTTCCCCGCGAATCAGTACACCTTTTCCATAGATGGAGAGCAGTCCTCCGTGAATGCACATACTGGTTGCCAGCTGCTCATCCAGAAACGCCACGATATCGACAATCAGACGGTAGGTCGGGGAGCTGGATAGGAAAATCGGAAAGTTTTTCCGCTTCGCATAGCGCTTTAATACATCCGGACACTTATGTCCCTTGGTCACAATAATGGCCGGTGTTTGTTCGTTGGTGATAAAGTCAAAGGATTTTCGCTGCTTGTGTACGCTCATTGTCGCAATATAGGCGATTTCCTTATCTCCGAGAATAACCAGCCGCTTCTGCTGGGAATTCTCAAAATAGCCTGCCAGCTCCAGACCGGGGCGATTGGTATCCGCAATGACAATGGGACGCTCCAGAGATGCATCATCTCCGGTTATCTGTATGAAGTCAAAGTTTTCGACAAGCGTTCTGACTTTCACGATATTCTGTTCTTCCATATGCACTATCCTTTCTCCAGTACCTTTTTCAGATACTGACCGGTATAGCTGTTTTCTACCTTGATGATCTGCTCCGGTGTTCCGCTCGCAATGATCGTACCGCCTTCGTCACCGCCCTCCGGACCGATATCAATGATATAATCCGCACTTTTGATAACATCCAGATTGTGTTCAATGACAATGACCGTATCACCGTTTTCCACAATCCGCTGCAATACCTCCAGAAGCTTTTTCACATCATGGGTATGCAGACCGGTTGTCGGCTCATCCAGTATAAACAGGGTTTTACCGGTTGCTTTTCTCTGCAGCTCGCTTGCCAGCTTGACACGCTGCGCTTCACCGCCGGACAAGGAGGTTGCACTCTGTCCCAGCTTGATGTAGCCCAGACCGACATCCTTCAGCGTCTGCAGCTTATGTTTAATTTTATGCATATTGGAGAAAAAGTCAATCGCTTCCTCCACGCTCATTTCCAGAACATCATAAATATTTTTTCCCTTGTAGGTTACCTGCAGGGTTTCTTCATTGTAGCGCTTGCCGCCGCATTCCTCGCATGGGACATAGACATCCGGCAAAAAGTGCATGGATATGCGCAGGATGCCATCTCCCTGACAGGCTTCACAGCGCCCGCCCTTCACATTGAAGGAGAAGCGTCCCTTTTCATAGCCGCGCATCTTTGCTTCCGGGGTCTGTGTATACAGATCACGAATATCGTCAAATACGCCGGTATAGGTCGCAGGATTACTCCGCGGTGTTCTTCCGATTGGATCCTGTGAAATATCAATCAGCTTGTCGATGTTTTCAATCCCCTTGATTTTCTTATGCTTGCCGGGACGGATTCTTGTTCTTCCAAGTGAATGCATGACACCCTTGCTTAACACCTCATTAACGAGGGATGATTTTCCACTGCCGCTCACACCGGTAACGACCGTTAATGTTCCCAGAGGGATTTTCACACTGACATTTTTCAGGTTGTTTTCGCTGGCACCGACAATCTCCAGCTTCTTGCCGTTTCCCTTACGTCGTTTCGTAGGGATTTCTATCTTTCGTTTCCCGCTCAGATACTGACCGGTTAAGGAGTTTTCATTTGCCATGACCTCCTCCGGTGTACCGGCTGCGACAACATTGCCGCCATGAATTCCGGCGCCCGGACCGATATCAATGACATAATCACTGGCGCGCATCGTATCCTCATCATGCTCTACAACAATCAGTGAGTTGCCAAGATCCCGCATATTTTTCAGGGTGTCGATCAGACGGTCGTTGTCCCGCTGATGCAGACCGATACTCGGCTCATCCAGTACATACAGAACACCGCTTAAACGGGAACCGATCTGGGTTGCCAGACGGATTCGCTGCGCTTCTCCTCCGGACAAAGAGCCTGCCAGTCGATCCAGCGTCAGATAACCGAGACCGACATTGCTCAAAAAGCCCAGACGATCTGCGATTTCCTTGAGGATCAGCTTAGCGATGTCCTTCTGCTGCTGTGTCAGCTCCAGCTGCTTCATAAATTCGATTGCCTGCTTGACAGACATGGTTGTCCATTCATAAATGTTGATGCCACCTACGCGAACACTTAATGCCTGTTCATTCAAGCGGCGTCCCTTACAGATTGGGCACGGTGCCTCCGCAAGGAAGGTCGCATACCATTCTCTGGACATTGTAGAGCTGGTTTCCATGTAACGGCGTTCAATCAGAGTACATACACCCTCAATAAATTCCGTCTTTTTCATGACATTGCCGCTGCGGCTTGCCAGCCGATAGGAAATGAGATCCTTAGAACCATACAGTAATATGTCCAGTTCGCTTTTCTTCAGATCCTTGATCGGTTTATCGATATCAATCTTATAATAGTCAATCAGTGCCTTGAAACGCTGCCATTCCAGATTTTCTGTTCCGACAATATTCTTATAATATATAATACCGCCCTGTCGTATGGACTTGGTGCGATCCGGGATCAGATAATCCACATCCACCTTCTGCGTGATGCCAAGTCCCTTACAGTGGTCACAGGCACCAAACGGTGCATTGAAGGAAAACAGCCGCGGCTCCAGCTTCGGAATGTTGAAGCCGCAGTATTTACAGGAATAATTGCTGGAAAACAGAATCTCCTCTTCATTATATGTAACAACCGCCAGTCCATCACTCAGTTTCAGCGCAGTTTCCAGTGAATCGTGGAGGCGGGAACGATCACTCCCCTTTACGATCCGGTCTACCACCACATCGATATTGTGCTTTTTGTTTTTCTCTAAAGACTCCACATCCTCCAGAAGCTTCATTTCTCCGTCAACGCGGACACGGATATAGCCTTCCTTGCGCAGATGCTCAAACAAATCTCTGTGGGATCCCTTTTTGCCATGCTCGATCGGAGATAAGATGGTCAGGCGTGTCTTATCCTCAATTTCCATGATACGGTCCACCATCTGCTTGATTGTCTGTGATGTGATGGGTTCATTGTGTGTCGGACAGTAGGGGATACCCACCCTTGCATACAGAAGTCTCAAATAGTCATAGATTTCCGTGACCGTTCCGACCGTGGAACGCGGATTGTTGCTGGTCGTCTTCTGATCGATGGAAATGGACGGGGAAAGTCCCTCAATGGAATCCACATCCGGCTTCTCACTGTTGCCAAGGAACTGGCGTGCATAGGCACTCAGCGATTCCACATACCGTCGCTGTCCCTCTGCGTAGACCGTATCAAATGCAAGAGATGTCTTACCGGAACCGGATACACCGGTCATGATGACAAACTTGTCTCTCGGGATACGGATATCAATGTTTTTCAAATTGTTTTCTCTAGCGCCTTTGATATCTATATAGTCATGATTCATAATCATTACCTCCAAACTTACCATATTATTATACATTAGTATTCCCGAAAAAGCCTAAGATTTCGCATCTTTTTTGTAGGAATTTCAAAGTTTGGAAAAAAATTAAATTTCTTTGAAAGGTTTTTAAGGGCTGCGGCATGTTATAGATGGAAACCCTAAGGAGGAAACAAAATGAAAAAGAAAGTTATGTTAGCATCCCTGCTGGCAATCGGACTTGCGGCAGGTGTAGGTACACAGATTCATGCACAGGATACAGCTTATCTATGCGGAGGCTATCATTCTCACATGCATTCTGCGGCGGATGGATGCCTGCGTACGTTAAAGGAACAGCAGGCGGCAAGAGATGCGGCTGCCAAACGTCAGGCTGAAGCAGCACAGAGACAGGCGCAGGCGACACGGAAACAGAATGCGTCAACAACACCTGCTTCCAACACCACGGTACAGCCGGAAGCAGTGAGTACAGCGAACGCAAACAGCTCACAGCAGCCGGGATCACAGACTGCACAACAGGTCGCAGATACTGCATCCAACCCTTGCCCATATCACGAAAATTGCGACGGAATTCATCAGCATAGTGAAAACTGTGATGGAACTCACCAGTTGAATGAAAACTGCAATAACGGTATGCAGGGGTATCACCATAGTGAAGGTCGTGGCCAGGGAGCGCATCACGGCAATGGAAACGGCCATCACGGACGATAAAACAAACATGGTTTCAAAAATTGCGGTATAATGGAGGCATAGAGGGATGATAACGGTATGAAGAGTGAAGAGGAAATACAAAATGCCATAGAGCTGTATGCGGATATGGTACAGAAAATCTGTGTTCTGCATATGAAGCAGCGGGCAGATGCCGAGGATGTGTTCCAGACAGTCTTTCTGAAGTATGCGCAGAGTGAACCGTTTCGGGACCGTGAGCATGAGAAGGCATGGCTGTTAAAGGTAACAATGAATGCATGCAGGGAGAGATTTCGCGGTTGGTTCCATAAACATGCAGATTTACAGACTGAGGTGGAGGCCTGTGCCGATCTTAGCGAGGCTTCCTATTTCCTGCTGGATACATTGAATCAGCTTCCTCCGCATTACCGTGATGTCCTGTATCTGTTTTATTATGAAGGCTATAAGGTGCGGGAAATATCTGAAATCAAAGGAAAAAATGAAAATACAATCCATACCTGGCTGAAAAGAGGCAGGGAAGCGCTGCGTGAAAAACTGGGAGGTGAGCTTGATGATTTTCGATGAGTTTGACGGCATTCATGCCAGTGATGAAATCAAACAGAAAACCCTTCACAACGTCATGAAGCAAAGAAGCAGAAAGAAAAGAACCGGTATGACAGCAGCTCTCACGCTGTGTGTCACCTGCCTTCTGGTTGTTCTGTTTCAGCCCTGGAGGCTGATGGAGGCTTCTCCTGCACCGGCTCCTGCCCCTACTTTGGCAGTATACAGCTATGTGACTCTGGATATCAATCCAAGTATGGAATGGAAGCTGGATGAACAGCAGCGGGTGGTGAGGGTCACTGCCTACAATAAGGATGCGGACAACATTCTGACTGAGCTGCAGCTGGAGGGAGTGCAGCTGGATACAGCACTTCGGATGCTGCTGGACAATGAACAGTTTTCCGCTTATATGAAAACAGGCTTTCTGGAGGTCAGCGTGTATTCTGAAAACAGCAGTGTTTCTCTGGATCTGGAACAGCAGATCAATCAGCAGCTGGAGGAAGTGGTGCCGCAAAATCAGTTTCACTGTTCCCATTTGGATGATGATACGCATCAGGAAGCACAGCAGCATCATATGTCTGCCGGGAAGTATCGTGTAATTGATGAAATCCTTCGGCATGATTCTGCAAAGAGTGTCGAGGAGCTGCAAAAGCTAAGCATGAAGGAGCTGTATTCCGTTTTGGAGCGTTATGATCCTTCGGCAGTACCGGAGGGATGCCATGGAAGGCAGATGAGAAAAGGGCACCATCACGGCAGCTAAAGCTATTCCCTGATTTCGATACCATCAGCTTACACAGCCTTTTGGATGGGACTACAGCCTTTTGAAAAAGGAAGAGCAGAGAAAAGGAGTGGGCAGCTAACATATGTCTGTTGCTTATAACACTCTTACATAAAACAAACACCCCGGCTCTGCTGGGGTTTTCTCATAAAAAAAGCACGGAGCATTCATGTTATATGATTGTTCTGTGCTTTATGCTTTTTGATTATGACAGAAATTTTCGATGCCTATGCAGGAATCGTTTTATACGATCCCTCACAGATTGCTTTGTCCGGGATTTCTTCCTTATTCCTTGATCTGTTTAAAATACTGAACCGCCTGACAGCCGCGTCCCGTGTGAACACCTACCACACTTACCAGCTTGATGATCTGATGCGTTGCATTTGGAAAAGCCTGTTTCAGCTTGTCCATATACACAAGTGCCTCAGCCTCGTCATCTGCATGGGCAACGGTGATCAGATAGGAATCATCCACATGCTCACGCTTCATAATTTCAATTACGCGGTCCATCGCCTTGTGCATCGTGCGAACCTTGTCCAGCACATCAATTTTACCGCTTGTTTCCTCATTGATTTTCAGAATCGGCTTGATTTTCAGCAAGCCGCCCAATGTGGCTGCCAGCGGTGTCAGCCGTCCGCCGCGTTTCAGATGCTGCAAATCGCTTGGCAACAGTATGGTATTGGTTGTATGCACGATGTGCTGCAACACTTCCTTGATCTGCTCAATGCTTTTTCCAGCCTCATGCAGCTGCTTCGCCAGCTTGATCATGTATTCCTGCACTACCGCTGTTACATGGCAGTCAACATAATCAAACGCGATGCCCTGCTGCTGTGCAATCATTTCCATGGCATTGATCGTACCGCTTAATCCGCTGCAAATCGGTACCGCAAATATCATGTCATAGCCCTGCTGCTTCAGTCCCTGAAACAGCTCCTCAATTTTTCCAAGAGAAGGCAGGGAGGTGGAAAGCATCTTTCCATCCTTCATCAGAGCATAAATTTCATCAATGCCCAGCTCCTCCAAATCCTGATAATTTTTATTGTCACAGCTGACCTGCAGAGGTACGCTGTAGATTTCAGCCTGCGCAAGCTCCCCTACGGACTTCCCGGTCCCACTGTCTGTCACAAATGCTATTTTCATATGATTCAGCCTCCTCTTGTTTCTATTATACCTTATTTTCTCTTCAAAAAAAACTGTGTCTCCCTCGGTTCGACGGTTTCCGCTTGTATAAGACAAAAGGTGCACCGGGCACCTTTTACATTTCCACCTTGCGGATATACTGAATCCCCAGACAGCCTACACCGGTATGTGCACTGATAACTGCACCGATCAGGCCATAGTATACATCCAGTCCGGGAAACGCCTCTTCCATCATGGCTTTCAGCTTTTCGCCTTCCTTTGGCGCCCCGCTGTGAAGAACAGTGAGCGTGTAGGCTTCATTCAAGCCGCGCTCCTGAAATGTGGAGATTGCCTTGGACTGTGCCTTGCTCATGGTACGAACCTTATCGTACACATCCACCTTGCCTTCACTTTCACGATCCAATCGCAAAATCGGTTTGATTTTCAGCAGTCCGCCAAGTGCAGCTGCCAGCGGTGTCAGCCGGCCTCCACGCTTCAGATGCTGCAAATCATCCGGTATAATCAGTGTCCCGCTATCTGCCGCACTCGCACGCAGACGCTCCACGATCGTTTCCAGATCATGTCCCTGCTCGACCAATTGACTGGCACTGATTGCCAGATAGCGCTGGATATTGCAGGTTGTATACGATTCGATGACATGCAGATTCACCTGATGCTCCTTGGCTACCGCCTGCATGACACTGGAGGTGGAGGATAAGCCGCCACTCAGCGGAACTGCAATGACCGCTTCATAGCCCTCCGCCTTAAGCTGTGTAAACAGCTCCTCCACAAGTCCCATAGGAGGCATGGAGGTTGTCGGCATTTCGCCGTTTCTCAGATACTCATAAATCTCTTCTACGGTTATATTCTCTCCATCCAGAAACATTTTGTCCTGAATGATGATTTGCAATGGCAGATAATAAATTCCTAATTCGCCGGCCTGCTGCTTTGTCAGACCGCTGCCGCTGTCGGTTACGATTGCGATTTTCATAAGACTCGCCCCTTTTCTGTATTCGTGTTCCCTCGCGAATGCAGGGTTTTCAATACGGTCAGTTACACAGACGTGTAAAAATATCCTGTTTCATTATACCAAGTTTATTTTGAAAGTCAAACGAGAATCACCATGTTCTGCTTTCCAATTATCGGATGCCGGGTTTCAAAAAGTCATTTCGACTGAATACAATCGTACTGTAAGGCTCGATATTGACCTTTTTAATCAGGATATCCTCGGATGCTCCGTTATAATATAGCAGCGGATATGCCGCCTCAAATTCATAGGAAAAATATTCTCCTGTCGGATTGAAGATAATCACCATATCATCATGCTCGTCCCTGATTTTATACAGCAGTACCTTTTGGGCGATATCCGAAAAGGACACGTGCTGTTCCACATCCTCTTTCATGGAATAACGCAAAATTGGATGCTCCTTGCGGATACGGATCAGATCCTTTGTGATTTTCACCATATCCTGATACTGGTTTCTGCGCAGATAATCCAGTTTATTGATTTCATCACTTTCTTCATATGTGTTGGGAAGCCCGTGCTTGCTGCGGGCAAATTCCTGTCCGGAGTGGATGAAAGGGATACCCTGCGCAAGCAGAACTGCCGCCATCAGCATTTTGGCACGGGCAATGCGCACCTCCTTGCTGTCTTCCTTGCAGCATTCCTTCAGCTTGTCCCAGGACGTCATATTGTCATGGCATTCCACATAATTGACAGCGTTTCTCGGATGGGTGAACATCGGCTCCATTCCGATATTCGTACAGCTGCCGCTCAGACAGTTCTTCATGATATCAAGCAGGTAGACTGCCCCGGTGCAATAGCCCTTGACACTGACCTCGTTGGTATTCGTACGTCCCTTGACAACATCCCGGAAGCGATCGGAGAAATGAGCGACATACGGCATCTGTGCATTGTTGGAAATACTGGCACGTTTTCCGGAATCCAGAAAGCTCGGCATATCCCAGCCCTCGCCATAAACCATGAAATCCGGATTGAGTGCTTTGCAGGCCTCATATACCGCATTGATGGTTGCCACATCCAGAATTCCCATCAAATCGAAGCGGAAGCCGTCAATATGATAGGTTCTTACCAGATAGGTACAGGCATCCACAATATATTTATGACACATGTTTCTGCGGGAATCCACATCATTTCCGCAATAGGTACCATTTGAGAAGTCACCGTTTTCATTCATTTGAAAATAGTAATTCGGTACAGTGTTTTCAAAGGCATGTGTTTCCTTATCGTATACATGGTTGAATACGACATCCAGATTGACACGGATCCCCTGCTTGTGGCATTCCTCTATAAGCTTTGTCAGCTCGAACATACGGCCGTATGGATTCGCCGGTTCTGTACTGAAGCTGCCTTCCAGAACACGATACTGCACCGGATCATAGCCCCAGTTATAATGCATCAGCGGATAGTTTTCATCCACAGAGCCAAAATCCGTGACCGGCATCAGCTGAATGTGCGTGATTCCCAATGTCTTCAGATAAGAAAATCCGCTGCATTGCTGCTTCGTTATTTCATTTTCCTCTACAAACCCACGGAATTTTCCAGGCATTGTGACACCGATTCCCTTCTGCATCGTGAAATCGCGCACGCTCGTTTCGTAGATAATGGCATCGCAGGCACTGGTCATTTTCGGCAGGGGTACATCCCGCACGCGGATTTTATCCAAATCGACAACCGCACTTCTGCGTGAATTTTCAATCGAAGCTGTCCCATACGGGTCAATGCTTTCCCGCCAGACACCGTTTACCCGGACAAGGTAGACATAGGTCGCATTCTCCAGATTTTCCAATATGGTATAGCGGTATACCCCCTTGTCTGTCCGTTTCATTTCATACGTATACAGACGGTTGTTCTTGCAGACCTCCAGCTTGACTCTGCTGGCTGTCGGTGCCCATAAGGCAAATGCAGTCTGGTCTCTGTCATAGGTATAGCCGAGATCATTACCGTCATAAAAAAACTGTTCATCAAAACGCTCTGTCTTGACGATACCGCTGTATTCCAGCACCACACCCCGTGCATGCTGATGCATCACCTGATATTCCACACCGATTTCGATGGGATCGTATAATGCCAGTGTATATTTATTGTAATTATTTTGTGTTGTTTCTATGGACTGAATGTGAAGGTCAAAGAGATGCCCCTGATCATCCTTCAGATAGAATTTATTGCTGACTCCCTCATAGCTGTTTCTTGACATAAATACAATGACCTTGTCATAGTCATCCAGATATGCCTCGTAATACTTTTCCTGTCGCATACTTATCACCATGTATTATTATACCAGAGTTTTCCAGGTTTATCACCAGAAAGGTAAAACAGGTGCTGTTCTTCTGCTAATCTGTTCAGATTACAGGGAAATGAGGGGTGTTTATGGCATCATCCGGATTACAATTTCAGCTTTCAGGAACATAAGACAATCGACAGCAGTAGAAAGGTAAGGAATTTTATACCTTTTTGTAATACAAAGTCATAGAAATAGTAAGCATTGTATTCTTATTGAAAAGGAAAAAAAGCTGCTTGATCTGCTCCTTATCTTGGCTTGAAAAAAGCACCTGCACGAAGGATAGTTTTTCGGCATACCACCGTTTGTACAGATACTATTTAAATATAATCAAGCTGATGCATCATGGTTTAAATTCTTATAAGCGCAAGATGGCAGAGAACCTTTCCCTTGTTCTGTTTACGCTATTTGGATTCGGTTTCCTTTGCACCTTTGGCAGCAGAAAAGCGGCAATTGGGATTATTTTCTATTGGCCTTAAGTTCCCGCCATGCCTTCTCCATGATATCAGGCTCCATAATGAGACGTCTGCCGATATCAGCTAATGCAAGTGCTCCGTCGAACAGTGCCCGGCTGCCTTGCTGTGATATCGTGGCAGCTGCCATTTCACGGGAATGACCGTTTACACAGCTGTCCGCGATTTTGATATAGCCCTGCAGGGTTGGACAGCAATAGCTGACACTTCCCACATCACTGCTTCCCTGCGCAACCTCGTCCACCCCTTCCCATGGATAACCGAAATCCTCATACTCATCCTTCAGCATATCCGCAAGAGTATAGTTGATAACACAGTCATCATACGGACACTCATAGGTGGTAATACGACTTGTACATCCGCTCATCGTACAGGCGCCTTCTACACAGGCTTTTGCTTTTTCACAAAGCTCCTTTACATATTCCATCGTTTCCCCGCGGAAATAGTATTCCAGACTCGCATACGCAGGAATAACGTTCGCAGCTTCTCCTCCATGCGCGATTACTCCATGGATAAATGTATTCGGTTCTGCGAACTGACGCAGCAGATTGATTGACATATAGCTCATAACTGCCGCATCCAGAGCGCTCTTTCCGTTCTGCGGTGTACAGGCATGTGCATTCTGCCCAAAAAACTCAAAGCGCAGTGGATAAATGGCAAGTGTTCTTCCCCCAAGGGAGTTCTTTGTATCCGGGTGCAGCATCAGCGCCGCATCCACATCATCAAACACATGTGCAGCAGCCATGGAAACCTTCCCTCCGAAATTTTCCTCTGCCGGTGTGCCAATAATGCGCACCTCTCCGCCGATGTTCGACAGTATGCTTTTTAACGCACAACCCGCTGCCAGTGACATTCCGGCAATCAGATTGTGACCACAGCCATGTCCAACCTCCGGTAAGGCGTCATATTCACACATATAGGCTATGACAGGCCCCGGTTTTCCACTGTTCCATACACCAAGAAAGCCGGTCGGTACCACGTATTCCTCCGTTACTTCAAATCCCTCTTTGCGCAGCATCTTGCACAGGACACGCATGGAACGAAACTCCTGATTTCCGATTTCCGGGTGTTCATACAGATCATTAACCAGATATTTGTATTCCTCCATATGTTCCTGTATATAATGCTTCAGCTGTTCCTTCATATCATCCCTCTTTCCTTTTTCACCATTGTATAGGCGAAACAGATATTTTTCAAGTCAAGATGTCATGAAAGCAGAAAAAAGAACTGAATGTCCAGTTCTTTCCTGTTTTCGTTTATTTCATATTTACCGGTTCAATATTCCAGATTTCATCCGCATACTGCTTAATCGTACGATCACTTGAGAAGTAACCGGACTGTGCGATATTGATCAGGCAGGTTTTTGCCCATTCCTCTTTATTGCGGTAACGCTCTTCAATATTTTTCTGTGCGTGAGAATAAGCTTCGAAATCCGCCAGCAGCAGATACTCATCATTCTTGAACATCAGCTCGTTATAAATCTGCTTGAAGTCCTTCGGATCATTGGAGAAGGTGGAATCCACAAAGCTGTTTACCACCTTCTGGATGTTGGCGTTCTCATTGTATTTCCGCCATACATCATAGGTGTTTTCATGCTTGACAAGGGCTACATCATCTGCACGTAAGCCGAAGATTTCCGCATGATCATAGCCTACTTTCTCCACGATTTCCACATTGGCACCATCCATGGTCCCCAGTGTAATCGCACCGTTCATCATAAATTTCATGTTTCCGGTACCGCTTGCCTCTTTACCGGCAGTGGAAATCTGTTCGGAAACATCTGCGGCATTCATCAGAATTTCCGCAATGCTTACTCCATAGTTGGGAATGAAGACAACCTTCATATATGGAGAAACATCCGAATCGTTGTTTACCTTGTCCGCCACGCAGTGAATCAGCTTGATTACCTCTTTGGCAAATGTATAGCTAGGCGCTGCCTTTGCCGCAAAGATAAAGGTTCTCGGATATATACGGAAGGATGGATCCTGCTTCATACGGAAGTACAGATCAATGATATTCATGACGTTCAGCAGCTGCCGTTTATAGGCATGCAGACGCTTTGCCTGTACATCGAAAATGGAATTGACATCAATATCAATGTGCAACGTATCCTTAATATAAGCCGCAAGGATTTTCTTACGCTCCATCTTCACATCCATAAATTCCTTCTGCAGATTCTTATCATCTACATACTTCATCAGATCCTGCAGACGCTCCGGGTTTGATTTAAAATCAGGACCAATCGTCTTTTCCAGCAGGTTGCTCAGCTGCGGGTTGGAGTACAGCAGCCATCTTCTGTGTGTGATACCGTTTGTTTTGTTGTTGAATTTATTCGGATAGATGTCATGGAAGTTCTTCATAACATCCTCTTTCAGAATTTTCGTATGCAGTGCAGCTACACCGTTGACACTGTGAGAGCCGATGATTGCCAGGTTTGCCATGTGAACCTGTCCGTCCTTCAACACGCAGCACTCATTCATCAGATCAGATCTGCCCATATCATGACTTACCTCATATTTGAAGCGACGATCGATTTCCTCGATAATCATGAATACGCGCGGCAGCAAATCCTGTACATACTGAATCGGCCATTTTTCCAGAGCCTCGCTCAAGACAGTATGATTTGTATATGCCATAGTATTCTTTGTAATATCCCAAGCCTGATCCCAGTCATATTTATAATCATCCATAAGAATACGCATCAGCTCCGGTATACAGAGTACCGGATGGGTATCGTTCAGCTGAATCGCAACCTTTTCCGAGAAGTTATCCAGTGTATGATAGGTAGACATGTGCGATTCGATAATATTATTCAATCCTGCGGCTACGAAGAAATACTGCTGCTTCAGACGCAGAATCTTGCCATGCTCGGTGGAATCATCCGGATAAACATTGCGGCAGATTTCACGCACCTCGTTTACATATTCGTTCAGACTGCTCGCATCACAGGCATCATCCGCAACCTCTGCACTCCACAGACGAAGTGTATTTGTCAGGTTGGTGTTCTGTCCGACAATCGGCATGTCATAAGGTACGGCGCGTACAATCAGGGAAGGCACATGGTTAACGATTGCCTTGCCGTCTTCTCCCATCCACATGTCCACATGTCCGCCAAAGTTGACATTGACTGCATGCTTCGGTTTCCGCACTTCCCAGACATTGCCTAAAGACAGCCACTGGTCAGGTACCTCAACCTGCTCGTTGTTTACGATTTTCTGTTTGAAGAGACCGTATTCATAGCGGATACAGTTTCCATGTCCCGCCAGATTCAGACTGGCAAGTGAATCGAGGAAGCAGGCAGCCAGACGACCCAGGCCACCATTTCCAAGACCTGCATCGCTTTCCAGATCCTCCAGTTCATTGATATCCTGTCCAAGCTCGGCAAGACCTTCCTTGGCGATTTCATAGATTCCCAGATTCATCAGGTTATTTGTCAGCAGTCTTCCCATAAGAAATTCCATGGAAAAATAATACATCTGCTTTTCCTGTTTTTCGGATACGACATTCTTACTGGCGTTCCAGTGAATGCTTGCATAGTCACGAACCATTTCCCCCAGAATCATATATTTTTCAGTGATGTGGGCCTGTTCAAAAGAACGGCCGTAGCGCTCTATAATTCTTCTTTGAAACTCTTCCTTGAACTCATTTTTGTTTTTAAATTCGTTAGCCATAACTTTAACTACTCCTTCCAGCTCGCCTTTTATTTTACATTATTTTACACGTAATTACAAATACAAAAACTGTACGTAAAGTGCGCAAAGCCTCCCTTCTCCTGCTATTTTATGGTCTTTCTTCTCTTTTGTGACAAACAGAAAGAAAGGATACCGCTTCCACGATTTATGAAAATTTTAAAAGAAAAGAATATCCGAGCATTTCTCTGATATTCTTTCCATTTATTCTATATTTAAACGTCGTCTTTCGATTGTTTTATAATTTGTAGAAATGTATACAATGCCTTATTCTCTTACGAACTTATTCAACTTTTTTGATATATATCTTGAAATCACCATATTCAGGATAAAAATTTATGATATCCAAATACTCGTTTCCCTGAATTTTGAGAATTGCACTCTTTTTATTTTTAACCTGTACGTTATCCACAGCCTCCCATTTATTTTCAGTATTCATCTCCACCTGGAAAAATATCTCTGCATTTTTATGCTTACCTTCGACACTTACTTTGTATGTGCCTGCTTCAATTTCTTCTCCACACCGAAATGCTCCTGTGGTATTGTTCAATACGGCGATATCATCATGAAATTTCAATGGTTCGAATTTAGAGCGCGTCATTATCACAGAGCTACCCTGTGATAAAGATATCTTGTTATGATTGTAATATCTAATATTCAAGATTGTTTGATTAACTCCAAGATTAAATGCGTTCGTCTTAACCGGCTCCTTTGTAGAAACGTCATAGTATCCAGGTTCAAAGCCATCCGCACCGACAACATATTCTTTGTCTCCCGCAATTACAACTCTGTCTGTCGGGCTAGATAATGCACTCCCTTGCAAGGATACATATTCTTCCTTGCTGCTATACTGTGTAGCAATAATTCCAATTGTGCATACTGCTGCTATGCCAAGCACGACAGCTGCTAGCTTGTGTTTCTTTTCCATGGTACGCCCTCCTATTTAAGCTGTTATAAATTTTAGACTATTCAGCTAATTTCCTAAAAGTTACTAAGAAATAAATTCTATTCCAGATTTTGTATAAGTCAATCACCTTCTTTACTGTTTTTAAAGTATGCTATCCAAGTATGATCTTAATTTATTGTTTTTCCCTTACTTCGGATTAAATATGCCTTTATTCATTTTTTTTAAATCAATCCCCTATTGATCTATACTGACAAATACAGAGGAGGACATAAGAACTGTCCCCAAGACGATAGCGCTCAATGCCGCTGTAATCACTTTTTTTCTTTTTCATTTTCTTTCCCTTTTTAAACCACCTGTTCATACTTGTAGAATATCATATAGACTCATTGCACCGCTGATTTCTTAAGATTTCTTTATATTTGCTCGATTAGCGAATAACAGTATAAACCGCACAAAAAAAGCAGTGCAAGCATATCTGCCTATACTACTTTGTTCGTTCCTTATAATCAATTTTGTTTCTCTGTACATAAATTGGTCTTCGCTTTGTCTCCATATACGTTCTGGCAAGATACTCACCCATGATTCCAAGACAAAACAGTTGAATACCACCAATCAGCAAAATCAGACAAATAGTTGTCGCATAGCCTGGAATTGTGATTCCCATAATCAATTTCTGTATCAATACCACTATTAAATATAGAAATGCCAGTCCTGAAAATGTGATACCGAATACCGTCGCTATACGCAGCGGCATCGTCGTAAATGATACAAAGCCTTCGATTGCATATTTAAACAGCTTCCAGAAGGACCAGCTGGACTGTCCGTTTACACGATCCTGAACATCATAAGCCATATAATATGTATGAAATCCGACCCAGGAAAAAATTCCCTTTGAAAACCGATTATTTTCAGGCAATGACAAAATGGCATCAACCATAGGACGGCTCAGTAAACGAAAATCACTAGCTCCATCAACAAATTCTACTTGTGAAACACGATTTATCATATGATAAAATGCTGATTTGAAGCCTCGTAAAATTTTTCCTTCCCTACGCTTCTCCTGGAAGGCTGCAACACTGTCCAGATTGTCATCCTCATCAAGAATCTGCATCATGCGAAGAACATAGGCCGGATCCTGTTGAAGATCAGCATCTATAATAACGGTATAATCACCAACTGACTCTTTCATCCCTGCATACATTGCACTTTCCTTTCCAAAGTTGCGTGAAAAGTTTATGATGTTAATATGAGCGTCCGGATATGTCTTTACAAGCTCTTTTAGCTTAACATAAGTTTGATCCCTACTACCATCATTGATGAATATATACTCATAATCAAAGGTTTCATTCCGAAAAGTAGCTTCGACCTTTTCATAAAATAACTCTACGTTATCAGCCTCGTTATAACAAGGCACTACCAGCGACAATTTCATAATACATCCCTCGTTTCACTATTCCTGCGTTTTTGGTTTGAAAATCATAAATTTACAAAATACGTAATTGCCTATAACCGTAACAATGCTGACAAAAATCTTCGCAATATTTTCATTCATAGCTGCTAATTGGATACAGACAAACAGCAGAAGACTTTCCACAACGAGTGTTACAGCACGCAGAGACACAAATTGTAAAAATTCAGCTTTCTGATCATTTCCTTCACTCTTGAACACATATTTTCTATTCGCTATATAGGCGAACAGCACTGCAATTATCCATGCTATAACATTTGCTATTAAATAATGCAGTTGTATATGTGTACAGAAGAAATACACAACAAAATTCACAAGTGTTGTCAAACCACCAACAACGACATAGTTTAGCAGTTCTATTATATTTTTCTTCTTCTCATCCATAAAATACCTCTTTCATACCTGCTTAGCTTATATACGCTATATATAAGAATACGCCATTTTCCTTCTGTTTTCCAGTCTTTTATCAGCAATCAGTAATAAAGAAATCATATCTGATTATAAAACCAAACATTTATAGCAAAGGAAAGCCAGCTTCCTTCTATATTTTAACATTCATAATTTTTGTTTGCTATCAGCTTTATCTTAAGGTTTCTTAAAATCTGCAAATCATTGCATTAGTTTCATTGTTCCCATGATTCTGCGATTCATTCTGCAATAACCAATGGCAGCTCTAATACAACGGTAAATGTATTCTCTTTTACATCAATATTCATTGTTCCATTATGCATCATTATTATTTTTTCTACACTTTTCAATCCAATTCTGTTACTTTCTACTTTTTCATCATCTATGCGAATCTGATTACTCATGTATAACTGGTATTGATTTCCTTCGCAAATTCCACGCACAATGGCTGTAGCACTGTGATCTGCATATTTATGCATATTGGAGAATAAATTATCCATTGCTCTTTGCAGCATTTCAATATTACATGCAATCTGATAGTGTTCATCCTCCAGTGTATAGGTGATTTTCATATCATCCTGCTGCATAAACTCAATATTTTCTCTAATATAATTCAATAAATTGGAAAGCGGCTGTACTTCCAGATTCAGAGATTCTTCTTTTTCAAACACCAGAAAATATTCAAACATTTTATTGGAAAGACTTCGAATCTGTTCCACCTTTAACAGGGAGCGATCAAGATATTCTCTTTTCATTTCCACACTGCCTTCCCGATAACGAATCAATTCCAGATAACCAAGTAAAGAGGTTAAAGGTGTACGCAAATCATGCGATAGTGTTGTAATCAATTCCTGATTTGCTTTTCTCGCTTTTTTTTCATTTTGCATGTTGTCATAAAAGCTCTTCTGCATACTGCGTAATTCGTCACTCAGCTGACCTATTTCATCACTTCCATAATACTGGAAGGAATGGCTCCAATCTCCGCCTGCTAAAATAGAAGTATCCTTTTGTATTATTTGAATAGCTTTGATTTTATTTCTTATAAACAATTGAAGAAATATAAGGAGATAAGAAAACGAAAGAATGACAGATACTATCAAATATGGTAAAGTATAGTTCAAATAGGGATAATAGTTTATCCTTAATTGAACAAAGCCCTGATCATTCTCCATTATATAATTATAGTTGATATGAGCAGTTGATGCATACGTATGGTTTAAAATGTATAAATCATTATTCTCATACATTTGATTTAAATACTCGTATTCATATACCTTATCCTTATCATGGGGAATAAATTTTATATTAGAGAACGTTGTATTAGGGAGGTTATTCTTTAAAATTTTTTCTATTTCTGTCTTTTTTTCCTTATTTAAGTCCACATTGCGTAATTTTTTCTGGATGCTCGCTGCACGCTCATCCATTGCATGTTCATATATTTGTAATTCTCTCATAAAAGCAATAGGAACCTCACGGCCTATAAACAAGAATACAAACATTGATGAAACAAGCATAATTGTTCCTGTACTAACCAGGAAAAGCTCTGTTGATAATTTATGCAAACGCTTAAACTTAGAATGGCTCCATAAGTGAAGTAAAGCTTTTTTTATTTTGCTATGTTTTTGTTCATACCTATAGAATATTATCATAATGAAAGAAATAATTAAGGCATCAAATAGGCAAAATATTCGATAGGCATTTAAATAATTTGTAACCTTCGGGTGAAGTTGTACATACAAGTATCCTTTATCAAACTTAATCTCTAACATTTCTCTATAATGTTCTGTTGCCTCAATATAATCATAACCTGTTTCATATGTACTAATACTTAGCTTTTTACCATAAATATCTGACCATATATGGAAATCATTATCTGGAAAAAGAGTATTTAAAAGCCCTGTAAGCTCATTTATATTTTCAGGATAAATATATTTCTCTTCTATAACAGGCTTTAGCTTCTTTTCCATACTTTCCTTGGTTTCGAATTCTACATAACCTTTTTTATATAGAGAGTCCAATACATCATAACGAAAAGCATACACAGTGAAAAAGGTGATAAACGCAACGGTTAAAAGAACATATGTTTTTAAAAACCAGCCATTTTTTTTCTTATTCAAAGCGATACCCCTTTCCCCATATCGTCTTAATATATTTCGGATTTCTGGCGTCCTCTTCTATCTTCTTTCTGACATTTCGGATATGCACCATGAGGGTATTATTTGCAGATGTGAAATAAGGCTCATTCCATACAGATACAAATAATTCCTCAGCAGAAAACGTCTGGTTCCTATGTGTTGCCATGAAATGTAAAAGCTGATATTCCAGATCTGTCATTGCTATCTTCTCTCCTTTTACATATACTGCCTCATCGCGTTCTTCAATGCGAATATCCCTGATTTGAAGGATACGATAACGCTTTTCTATTTCCGCCTGCTTTCCCTGATAGACCATAAAGCGGCACAGCATCGCTTTTACACGCACCAGTAATTCCGAGTAGGAAAACGGTTTGGCAAGATAATCATCCGCCCCTTTAAAGAAGCCCTGCGCTTTATCTTTCTGTGTACCTTTCGCTGTAAGAAACAAAATTGGTGCATTACTATGTTTACGAATCTGTTCACACAGCTCATATCCATCCATGTAGGGCATCATAATATCCAAAATGTATAAATCAATATGATCGTTCATATACTCCAACGCTTCTCTTCCGTTTCTCGCTTCTGAAACATCATACCCTTCCTGCGTAAGCAGAACACGGATAATTTCACGAATTTCCTTATCATCATCTACAACAAGAATACGGGACTGCTCCATATGTATCACCTCTTACCTATAAGTATACAGAACTTTTCGAATAGGACGAGGATTTTTTAAGATTTCTTTATATATGAAAAACAGATCTGTGTTTTGTCACTGACCTGTTTCTTCTTCTATTTCTTTTGTTTCACCCGCTGCATGGATACTTTTTGTTTCAGATAAAGTGCTGTAGCAATCAGCAAAGAGAGTATACTGACCATAATTCCAGCGCTTTTTCCTGGCATTTGATACGTAATTTCTACAGTATGATGGCCTTTCTTTATTGGAAATCCAACAAATGCTGTATTTACTTTTTCATATGCAATTTCTTTGTTATCCAAACGTACTGTAAATCCCTTATCAAACGGAATAGAGGTTACAAAATAACCGTCATCTCTAACGTCTATTTCTCCCTTTAATACATTATTACCTGACATGCGCTCACCTTTTAATGCATCTATGCTCTTATGTCGCTCGGTTAAGACACTGCCATCCATAAGGTATGCCTTGGGATTTTGAATTGTATAAGCCCCTTTCTCCAATTTTAAAGTGATATCTCTCCATGGCTTGTCTCTATCCAGAACATAACGAAAATTATTTCTATTGTTGCCATACATATCACTGTTTGATCCGCGCTTATTCACAATGCCGTTAATTTCGATACCTACGACTGTTCTTGACGGCTTTTTAATTTCAGTAATCGGCAGATCCAAAATAAGCAATTGCCCGTCGATGCTTTGATCCAATCGTAAGTTTATCGTGCTTTTTTTACTTACTGTCAGTTGATAGCCATTTTTAAGCTTCTTCACAGTAACAGAATCATCCATGTGCAAAAGCTTATATGAAAGCTGCACTTCCTGCAGGCTGCTCTTCCACTCTTTCACATCAGCTCTTTCAACAACTGCATTGTTATATACAGCTTCCATGGAATAAGGATATTTCAGGTCTTGAAATTGCTGTTTGGATAACAAATCCGATGTTGCATACCCCATCGGCAATACATTCTCATTAACGGCTACATAACCGTTTTTATCACCGGACAGGATGCTGTAATGCAATGGAACAGTACCCTTACCATATAGATATTTAACAGACATCAGTGACTGAAAGAAAGAATTTTTTTCCGCAGTGACGGTTGCATTATTCGTGCTTGGTCCCGGCATCCCCATCACCTTGTCCGTAAAATAGGAATAATCCTGATTTCGATTTGAAGAATACAGAGATGTTTTATACATTCGGCTATCCAGAACCTGATTACATGTACGTAAAGCATAATGCAGATCATCAAAGCGATAAAGAGAAGAGTCCTGATCCAGCGCAGCTTTCACCTGTGCTTTTTTATCTGTATTTTCAAATTTTGAGAGTTGAGACTGTTTTACGAAATTCTCAACTTTATTTGTCGGCATTGTTAAAAGCAAAGGAAACAGCAGATATATACCAAATATATATTTTTTTCTTGTGACCGTATATAATATAAAAATTCCTGAACAAAAGAATGCGTCTATCAAATACAGAAGCTTCAGCTTTTCCAATTCAATAAAGAAATAAGGAAGGAATAAAAACGGTAAAATCCAAAGCAGCCTGCGAGATGGTTTGTTTTCCATTTCAGACAGCATTTCCGCAATCATATAGCCAATGAGCGGAATCATTGGAATCAAAGACTTTTCCCGTACATACTGCAGACCATTTAAAATATAACAAAACAAGGGTAGGATAGTAATCAGTAGAGTCATGATACCCAGAGCTCGTTTTTCTTTGGAATTTCTGAAAATAAAATATACAACCGCAGCCAAGGCAATCACACACATACCCGCAGAATACGCATTGGATCTGAATCCGGTATAGGTGAGTGCGCTGATATCCATGTCCGGCTTCAACAACTCCATAAGTGTTGGGGATTGGATTGCTTCTCTGGTATGACTGAACATCATGATTACCGTTGGAAGGAGAATGAAACAGCTGATGCCTACACCGATAAGCACTTGTCCCATCAGCCTGCCTATGGTTTTAAGAGACTCCAGATAATCAATTTTTTTCTGCATTCGCAGGATTTCATATATTGCATAGATACCGCACATAAAGAGAGCACTGACACTATAGAAATAGCTTTCCAGAATCATCAGTACAATACCAATCATCATAAGAGCACTTTTCCTTTTTTGAAGATAGCGTTGAATTCCGATAAATGTCAGTATAAGCCATGGCATATAGTTGATGAACATCACATGCTTATGCGTATGAAACAGCATGGGACCTGCACATAAAAAAATAACCGAAGCAAAAAATGCAGCATGTTGCGAAATATTTTGTTTCCTTATCCAGTAATAAAACAATTCCGTGCTTGTGATTGTGAGAGCAATGCTGCTGATCATAATGTAGGTAGACATCTTGATCATAGGAAACGCATAGGATAGCAATATCTCCGGTCGCAGCAGCCCGTAATAAATAAACTCTGCCATATTCTGACCAGCTCCAAGCTGTAATGAAAAGTCTGGATACAGCTGTCCTGTTTGATAAAAATTCTCGCGGAAATATTCAGCAAACGCCACATGCTGACTCAGCCAGTCCGTTATGGAACCATATACAAGCTGTTTGCTTTGCAGCAGCGTAAAGAGAACACCTGTTATCAGAACAATGAGTATTCCCAATACTGCCATATAACGTATATCATTTTTTTTCATTGCATTCCAACTTTCTCTAATTCTTTACTATTATTAACCTCTATGATTATATCATTCTATGAATTGCGACTTTCCTTTTTTTCCTTAAATATTCTTAAATTTCATCATATTTTTTAAGATGCCTAACGGCCCAATAATATGAAAGAAGGAATAATCGAAGAAAATCCTTCAATTACTCCTTCGCATATAACTCATGATTGTTTCAGCTGTTGACAAATAAAGCTGCTTACTCTTTTGGTACTTTCTCCATCCTGATACATAAAATACGTATCCTTAAATGCTTTTATGGATTTCTTATCATAATCTTTTGTACAAAGCTCTTTCGTCAGGCTCTCTGCTGTCTGACATACCGGAAAGGGTATGGATTTCAAATCTATGTTGAAGCCGAGAGTTTCTCCATATTCCGCAAGATCAGGCGTATAGAGAATGACCTTTTTCTCCATAATTGAAAAGTCAAACAAAATAGAAGAGTAATCCGTAATCAGGCAATCTGCTACCGTATATAGATGATTCAGCTCTTCATCTGTTACATTCAGAATCCGCTCACCACTTCCAAGGTCAACATCACGCAGCAAAGGATGCATCTTATACATAACAGCATAATGATCCGGTAGCTTCTCAATCAGAGATGAAAGATCTAAATCCACATGACGCAGCCCCTTTATGATATTGCCTCGAAAGGTTGGAGTATAAAGGATTACATACTTACCCTGCAGTACAGGGTACTTTTCCAGTAGCTCATTTCTATATGCCAGTCTGCACGCCTTTGAAAAAAGAGCGTCCGTTCGTGGTATTCCTAACGGCAGCACCTGATGCTCATTAACACCAAATGCTTTCGCATATACCGGTTTCCACTGATCACTTGTAGAAAGAACATAATCATAGTTTTTTATCTCATACTGCCTATCAATTTCATTGCCGAACTTCTTTACAGCACCGCATGCATGCCATACCTGAAGCACCCTGACCTGCGATCTTTTAAAATGAGAAACTACATAATTGTTATCGTTTAAAATAACAACTTTGCTTGTATTGATAAGAAATACCTGTTTAATACAATTTAGGAAATATAATAAATCACCTTTTATCGTCTTTTCAAACTTTGTGAGAATATAACGTATTTCAATATCCGGATAACGCTTCAGTTCTTCATCCAAGAGTTTGAAATCACCTGTAAGTATTTGCGAAGTCAGTGTTACAAAGGTGATTCGATTTTGTCTGACTGGCAGACACTTTGCCAGTTGATAACAAAACCATAATACCATATGGAGAATAAGCTTTTTTAATCCCATGTCCTCATCTCCTGTTCTGTGAATCAATATATTTCTTCATACCGAATGTATATCTGCTTTTCTTAAAATCAACGCATTCCTTCACCTTAATATTTGGTAAAATTCGTTGGAATTCGCGACGATAGGCCTCCATCCCGGGAAATCTGTGCAGCAGTCTCTTAAGTTCCTCTTTAGGCGATAACTGCATACGAACATCCATGACGATATAATCAAGGCATTCATGAAATTCCTGATACAGCAGTTTCTGTGTAAGCGGAGTGAAATCCTGACGATCCAAAACTGCTATTGCACTGTGATCCTCCGCAGCTTCCTTTAAATATTGGATGTCCTGCAGCCTCTTTATTTTCGGTATAAAGTACACTGTACGCTCTTTATTCTTATTATCAGCATAATCTGTAATGGAATCCACAGGAACCTTCTTCAGGCATACTGCAGGATCAAAAGCAGCTTTGGATACAAATACATCTGCATATGCATTCCATGCAGCTTTGCTGATTTCCACCGATTTCTGCTTCGTAATATATTCCTGAAGCTGTTTTAATGTTTCCGCCTTTACAAATGGAAGATCTTGAACGGAAAAATACATACCACGATCTCTGGCATATTCTTCAGCATCATAAACAAATAATATGACAGGTCTTTTTGTCAGTGCAAAGTCAAACAGTACACTGGAATAATCTGTTATCAGCATATCGCAGCCCATCAGAAACTCATAATTATCTACGCCCTCAGGAAAGGAGCATATATGCTGATAGCCTTGAATCGGTATCACATCCTTTACAAGAGAATGCAGATTGACATAAAGCATCTGATCGTCATTCAGCGTTTCATCCAATACCTGTAATATCTTTTTCAGTTCTTCGGCATAGCCCGCTATTTCCAATGCAGTGCTTGTCAATCCTCTCCATGTGGGCATATAAGCTATCATTTCCAGTTTCTCCGAACCATACCGTTTTTTAATAGCTATCGTTTTCTCATGCTCATGAAATACAAGATTACGGGGATATTCTGCTGTATAGGATAGCCCGGTAAATAAATTTGTCAAATTATAGTCTTCTATCATCCTCTGTTTGGTGAATACATTTGGAAACAGAAGCATACTGCTTTGCAGAAAGTTTCGTTGTATATTACTCATATCCTGGATACCGTTTTTCATTTTCTTACCTAATGTTTTCCATGGTGTTCCATGCCAGGTATTCAGATACACCTGTTCATCTCTTCTGATAAAGTATGGTGGAAATGTAACATTATTAACTAGAATTTCACTGGTTGCCAGAGCCATTTGATATGCTTTGCTGTATACAGGAACGAGTATGGCAGTCTCCAGTCCGTGCTCCTTCAGCAGCTGTTTATGCTCCTGCCTATTTTTTTCAGTTGTTGCAATGTATATTTTATCAACCTGCTTCTGAAGCTGCTGTGCGATATAGAAGGGTGAATCTGAAACGGTTTTTCCCTGAAAGGATTCGATCAGCACCTGTCCCTTTATCACCGGATGCTTTTTACAATATGCGTGATAGGCATACCGTGTAATATAGGAACGCTTGCTCACCAGTCGCTTAAGTTTACTGACCGTTTTTTTAACAGTCTTCATACAGGTGAGTGCACTTTTGGGTACAAACATAAACAAATACCAGAAAGCTTTATATGGAACCATATACTTGATTTTACGGTTCTTATATACATCCTCAAAAAAGATACTGTTTGTTTTCCAGTTTTTAAAATTCCTGTTCATATGTTGAAATCCGGTTTTGATCATTGTTTTTTTAAGAGACAGATTATGGTACCCCGGAAAATCCTGAAACCGCAGCAGCATATGCTTCAGATTAAGAAAGCACAGGATGTCCTGGTACTGATTAAAAGCATTTTGCTCTTTGTAATATGTATTTACCAGCTCCATAGACTGAAACATCTGTAATGTCTTACTGCTGTAGGTAGCTGTGATTGCCCCCTCTCGTTTCAGTATGTAGTAGTATAACGGTTCATCAACCTTTGAAATTTTATTCGCATGTAAAAATAAAGTCCAGGTTACTGCCATATCTTCATACAGACAGCCTTTTGGATACCGTATTCCGGTCTTTATAAATAATTCACGCCGATACAGCTTGTTCCAGGCATAGGTAGAGTTCATATACAGCAATCGAGGATTTTCCTGCAGGCTCTTGTCAAATTCCTGTAGATTTCCTTTTTGAAAATGCCGGAACTGCCCGTTTTGTTCCTGTACACCATAATATCCGCAAACAACAATATCCGCGTTTTCCTGCTTCGCTTTCTCATACAGCTTCTGATACATCTCGATATCTGTATAGTCATCACTATCTACAAATCCAACATAGGCACCACTCGCATGCTCCAAACCATAGTTTCTAGCGTCGGAAAGCCCCCCGTTTTCTTTTTTCAATGCAATGATTTTATCCGGATAGAGAGAAGAAAACTCATCTATAATTTTCTGTGAATCATCCTTCGTTCCATCGTTTACAACAATAATTTCGATATTGGATAATGTCTGATGAACCAGGGTGTCCAAACAAACGCGTATATATTTTTCAACATTATATACAGGCACGATTACACTGACATCTACACTTTTTGACATACGCATCTCCTTACTGCTCTTATAAGCTGTCTGTCTATACTGTATTTTAACACAGTCACCATAAACAGACCATCCCTTAAACATATTGTGCCTGAACGATTATATAAAGAAGTCAGTGTCAATAGACACTGACTTCTAACTTTCAAACGACAGGCTATTACATTCTTTATCCTGATGTTTACTGATTTTGCATAACCCTTTGAAAAATCTGTTCGGATGCCGTACCTTTTTCATACTCGCAGAACTTCTTACGGAATTTCTGCAAAGCCTCGTCATGCTCCTGAGCAACTTTATCAATATTCACAATACTCTGTATCACCTCATCGGAAGTTTTCAGCAGAGGTCCTGGTGCCTCTGCGACAAAATCAAAGTTAAATCCACGCAGAGTATCTCTGTAATCTTCCAAATCATATGTGAAGAACAGCATTGGTCTGTTTAAAATTGCATAATCAAACATTACAGATGAGTAATCTGTAATAACAATATCGGAAGCAAGATAAAGCTCCTCAACACTTGGATAGTTACTTACATTGATTACAAATTCATCCAGCAGGTCTTCCTTCAGACCTTTAACTGCAAAAGGATGTATACGCAGCATCAGAACATAGTCATCCTGAATCTGCTTTTTCAACTCCTGAATATCAATTTTCATATTGAACTGATTTCGTACACGCCATGTCGGAGCATACATAATCACTTTCTTCTCCGGTGAAATACCAAGCTTTTTCTTTATATCAGTAATATCCTTTTCATTGTTCTTTGCAAACAGCACATCATTCCTTGGGTATCCTGTTTTCAGAAATTCTTTCTTAAATGCATAGCAGCTGGATGTAATGCTCTCTGCCTTGCTGCTCTGCACAACCAGGTAATCCCAGCGGCTGCATTTTTTAATAAATTTCTGACGTGCCTCTTCTGTAGGAAGCTCTCCTGGAACATCCAATCCAAGTGTTTTCAATGGTGTCCCATGCATGGTCTGCACTTCTACCTGTTTTTTCCGCTTTTTAAAGGACTCCATAAAGTTTACATTATTCACAAAGTATTTTGATGTAGCCATGTAATAGTGGTAACGCAGACTCTTTCTACGTACGCGAATTCCATTTCCCTCAATTGGTGTTCTTTCATCTACAAGAGACCATATGCAGGTATAATCCGGATGTTCTTTATCCATGTATTTATAAAACGCCTTCGGATTACAGTGGAACTTCTGTCCCCACCAGCCTTCAAATACAATTCTTTTTTTACGTACCGGCAGCATTCTCAGCATTGGATATATGAATAATTCCACAAACTTGCGTCGCAGCTTATTACTCTCATACCATTTCCATTTTCTTGTGACCTTTACAATCATATCCAGATCCATATTTGGATATACACTATAGTAATAATCCTTATATGGTTTTCTGGACAGCTGCGCTACCGCATCAGCCGCAATGGTGTGCTTTTGTACGGAACCATCTTCAAATTCATAAATAATGTACGTTTTCCATTTATCCGCCACCATGTTCTTTGTGAAAGCATCATCACATATCGGAATAATTGCAGCTGCTGTTACAGAGCTTCCCTGAACATTAATTTTTCCAGTAACCGGTGGCATAGTCAAGGTACTGCTTTCGCCCTTCAATTCAAAATACGCAGTTTTCAGCTTATCTGCATTACTCAGTCTGGTTTCTACTTCCATACCAATCTGTTCTTCTGCCCAATATAGTCTTGTCAAAACAGAACGATGCGGTTCCCCTGCAAGGTTCATATATCCGGCATCATCACTATATACGCGAATCAGCTGATCAGTCGTGAATGCATAACGACTTAAACGCAAATCATTGCTGGATAATGCCTTGCCGCCCTTTGCCATGATAACCCCGTGGTCTGCATGAAAAGCATTCAGATCAAGCACAGCGCTCTGCATATCATTTTCTTGCTTGACTTTTAATTCATTCACAGCATCGTCACTTTTGCATATCAATGTTTCTTTTGACAACTGCGTCTTCACTATTAATTCATGATCAGTAACAGTAAGCTGTTGAACCTTTACATCAAGTGATTCACAATTCAGACATAAATCATACCCCAGATTGTAATATGGAAGTACTTTTGTATCCTTCACATTCAGATATTTGGGACGTGCATCGCTTCCGGAAACCGGCCCACCCGCATAAAAGGATGTATGTATTCCTTCGCGATCATATTGCAGCTCTACTTTCAGAATACCGTTTGCAATTTTCTGTATTTCCGGTCTGCTGAAATCAATTTCAATTTCAAAGCCGCTCCATTTATAATTATAATAACGCGCTTTACGGTTGCTTTTATCAACCTTTAATCCATGCCTTCCGCGAACACCATTGGCCTTGCATACAGTTAATGGTACAGATACAGATTCTTTTGTTGCGACATTCAATAGGTTAGCCTTCAGCTGCTGTGCATGTTTGCTTGAGCAGGTTAATCGTTGAATAAAGGAATATCCCTTTACTATCAGCTTATTGTCATTCCAGTAAACCTGCTGCAGAGACCTTGTCTCCGGATACAGGCGAAGCTCTTTTGTCATATCATAATATTCTTCAGGAAAATCATGAAATGGAAAGTCTCCGATATAATGCATTTCGCCATTTACTTTTTTTCTTTTGATTTTCAGTGTACGATAAGCACCCTTTTCATAAGCCAGCAATTCCAAAAGCCGCTTCTTATTTCCTGTTTCTATCAGATGATATTTCATGCGGTCGATTGCCTGTAAATCCTGAAAAGAATCTTTTCGGAAATCCTTCATATATTCACGGATTACATCCATCGCATAATCGATAAATTCATCATCAGCTGTCAGCATTTCTTGTATATAAAGCTTTAAATCAACAGACATCCATTTGTAATCCTTCATATAAAGCGCATGATCATCACTTACATGTGCATTATAAAAATCATCAACCATATGCATGATTTTCACTCGGTCCGTGAAGTTTTTCATTTCTGTACGGTTTTGTGTAATCGATTTATTCGCTCCATCACGTTCACGCCATAAGTATACGATTTCATTCAATACGGAAACCGCATTTGCATAAAAATGCAGTGGCATCGTCACTGGAATATCTTCATATAAAATCTTCTCAGGAAATTTAAAATCATGTTCCTTCCAAAAACTGAATTTAATCAATTTATTCCAGGAAGTGGTATCATATATCAACTGCGGAGTTTCTAAAATAGTTGTTTTATCATAGGCATCACGAAACGCTTTTCTATGAAGTCCGGAATTATATTTTTTCCTGGAATTAAACCGCTGTACATCACCGACAACCATATCATTTCCTGTTTCTACAGCCTTTTTGTACATCGCTTCATATGCGCCATCCGGCACAATATCATCAGAATCAAGGAAGATAATATAGTCACCGTGAACAAACTGTATACCATAGTTTCGGGCGTTTCCCAATCCCCCGTTTTCCTTCAGATAATAGAAAAAATTGTCATAGTTCTTTGCATATTCCTGAGCAATCACTCCACTGATATCCGTAGAGCCGTCATCAACCATGATGACCTCCAGACTATCGATTGTCTGGCGAACCATGGATTCAAGACATTCCTCCAGATACTCTGCGACATTGTATATCGGTATAATGACACTTACTTTATATTTCGCTGACATTTTTCTCCTCCTCACTACTTCTGCTTCAATTCACTCTTGATCATAGTGGAAGATATGCCTTCCGTTCTTGGCAGATAAACAACCTCACAATATTCCTTCAGGAAATCAAATTTCCCTTCCCAGTCATCTCCCATAACAAAAACATCAACATCATATTTCTGTACATCCAGCTTCTTCTGTTCCCAGTTTTCTTCAAGAATAACCTCATCAACGTAGCGAATAGCCTTTACGATTTCCATTCTGTCAACATCTTTGATTTGACAGACCTTGCCCTTTTCACGCAGATTAAAATCGTCACTGCTTACTGCCACAATCAAATAATCTCCTAAAGCCTTAGCCCTTTTCAAAAGATTTAAATGGCCAATATGAAACAAATCAAAAGTACCATATGTAATAACCTTTTTCATAATTTTCTCTCTCCTTTGTAAATTTATTTATATACCCTATAACCTTATTTCTACAGCTTGTGAAACAGCTTGTCAAGTAGAGAGGTTTTTTCATCAATGATCAAACGCTCCTTAAACTTCTCTTCCAGCATTGCTTTTTTCTCTTTATCGCTTAATTTGTTTAGTTTGTCTACATAGGCGGCATAGTGATCGCAAATTGTATCAATATCACCGGTTTCCACAAGCTTTCCACCTTCAATCCATATACCAGATTTACAGAAATCACGGACCTGTGGCAAGGAATGTGAGATAAATAAAATCGTTTTATCCTCTTCATCCCTCAGCTTTTTCATTCGATTCAAACATTTCTGAGCAAATCCTTTATCACCAACAGATAATGCCTCATCAACAATAAAGATATCCGGATTCAAAGCCAGAGATATAGAAAAGCCAAGACGGGCCTTCATACCACTGGAGTATTTTTTCACCGGCTGATAAAGAAAATCCCCCAGTTCTGCAAATTCAATAACGCCATCTGTTATCTCACGTATCCGCTTCTTCGTAAGTCCAAGTAACGCACCCTTAACATTAATATTTTCCAGTCCAGTCAGCTGATTGTTTAGTCCTGTGTTTATAGAAATCAGTGCCTGTTCCCCATTGATTTCCATTTCTCCGCCATCGATATCGGAAATACCGGAAAGAATAACAGAAAGGGTAGATTTACCGGAGCCATTGGTACCAAGGATACCAACAACATCACCCTTTGGTATATTCAATGTAATATCCTTTAAAGCAAAAAAACGCTCATTTTCACTTTTCTTACCATCTTTTTTCTTTAGTTTATAAATTTTAGAAACATTTCTCATTTCTACAGCATTGGCACTGCTGTCATATATACTCTTTACCATATACACCTCCTGCTAAATCATATCAATAAACTTACGTTTGAATTTATACATAAGGGCACATCCGATCACAAATAAGATTATAACGACTGCCCAGAAATAAAGGGTCTGAGCCGGATGATCCAAAAATGTTTTATTGTAGAATATAGAATCGCGATATCCATTAACGATATAATATACAGGATTCAGTTTCATAATTTTATTCAAGAGTTCATGATAGGGAACATGATTACCAAAATGACATTCCCAGATAACGGGAGAAAAATACATCAGCATCCGCATCAGTGATGTAATCAGCTTACGAATATCTCGCCAGAGCATAGTTAAAACAGATAAAATCAGCGAAACGGCTTCAACAAATGCAAATGCACATAACGCATAATAAAGCAAACCAAACCAATAGATATTCGGAAAAAAACCATGAATCGCCAGTGTTACAAATGCTATTAGAAGCATACAACCATGGTTAAAAAATTCTTTTGCACAAATGGTAGCCGGCAGAACACTGACTGGGAATTTCATTTTCGTTATTACATTTGTTTTTGAAAAAACAGCACTACAGCCGTTCTGAATACAGGGCTGCACAAACCACCATGCCGCATAGCCTACGACCAGCCATGGAAGATAATCAATATCACCGATTGGTTTCTTATTCCATGCGACACCGAATATCAACCAGTATGTAAATACCTGAATTGCCGGGGATGCAAAGTTCCAGAATATTCCGAACTTGGAATCGCGCATATCTGCCAGTAATTCATATTTCGCTATACAGAAAATACGGTACAGATTAGAGAAATTTTCATTTAATACATACCTTATACTTTTAAACATAGATCTAACTCCTTTGAATTTCACAAGAAATCATATTGATTATACTACAAATGATATCTATAAACTAGATGTTTTTCATTTTTCTGTTTTTTAACATAATAATTCCATAAAAACGTAGGTTATGTGCTTTTCATCCAGTATTCACGATAATCCCTCTTTTATTCTATCCTTATTAAAAACGCTTATAAAGCATACTGCTGTATTCAAAGGTTAATATGAATATACCTGGAAGATAATATCTGAATTTTTCTTACTTCAGGGTATTCGCAAAAAAAGAATTCAAATCTATTGATAAATACAATAGTATTGAATTCTCCAATCTCTGTAATTAACTAAAATCAGGTAAAAACCTAAAACAAAAGCCATTCTTATTTATTTACTGATTCTGGAACCCCCAGCTGTTTATGTACCCAATCCATTTGCCTTTGCTGTAACAGGAATAATACAAGCTTCCATCTGGTCTGGCCAGAGAGCGCTTTATAGTAAAATTCTGATTCTTATATTTCGTCATACGTCTTACCCATTTATTGGAAGGAGCATTGTAAAGCCAGTATTTCTGCGGGTTTGGTGTATTGAATTTCCTAGTATTGTTGGATCCCCAGCCAAAATAGGTGTCTTTTGTCACATTGTTTTTTAGTGCATAGGAGTTTACATAGCCTATCCATTTTCCATTATAATAAGCTGACCAGTATGATGTTCCTTCATCATTGACATATTCTCTTGTAAGCAATAAAGGCTTATTGTTATAATTTTTCATACTGCCAAGCCATTTCTTTTTGAATGGATCATAGCGGTAATACTTCGAAGCGTTCGGTGAAGAGAAAACCTTAACCCTTCTGGATAGCTGATAAAACCCTTCTGTTTTGCCCGGATACGTGAATTCCTGTGAATAAGCAGCAGTGCTAAACCGCCATCCTTCTTTATATTTATCTGCTGTTCTTACTACAAAACGGTACGCTTTCCCTGGCTTTCCTTTTTTGAATGTATAGGTGGTATCCTGCTGACATGACAGCCAATGCCATGCTTTGGAGTCATCTGTCTGATAATATACACGATATTCTGTTGGACGTGCTACCGGACTCCAGCTTAGCAGCACCTGGTCTTCCTGCACATCAACCTTCAGGTTTTGCGGAGTCTGTGCCTTGTATATTTTTTCCATTGGTTTTGCGGAAGTAGTTAAATGATTTCCATCGCTTTTCACAACAATGGTTCCATTATCTGCTGTTGAATAAATATCTGCATATGAGAGATCACGCCGTGTTCTTTCTGCCGGCAAAGCATTCAGGTTATTGCCAGTCCTTCCATTCGTTGAAGCTACTGCAATACTCGGCTTTACCTGTTCGAAGAATTCATAATTGCCGGAAACCTCCGAATCATCTGGTAAATCGCCTAAGTTCAGATAGCCATGATGCGGAAGCTTTAGGTAATCAACCTGTAGAATATTTTTACATTGCAGCAAATCCTTTAGATTATCATCTCTTTTGGCCATCTCCTGAAGCTGTGTAAGCAAAGCAGGAGCACTGGCAATCAGTTTTTTCTGACCTTCCCGCTGCAAATCGCCGGTTAATAAAAATGAAGCATTCTTATAGTCAATTCTTGTCACTAATGAGCTATTGTTTATTGCATCAATACTGGTACCTTCCGCTGGATCGGCAGATGTCAGAAACAATACACGCGCCTGCTCATCACCTTCTCCCAGCATAAAGTAATCTCCTGCACGAGGTCCGCCAAAGCTCATAAATGGATCAACAAGTCCATCATCCTCGCGTGCAAGCTGAGCATCCATTAATTCAGACTGGTATGCTTCATAATAGGAATCTGTTTCAAATGGAGCACCCCAAAACATTCTTGTATTTACGCCAAAATAGCGATTCATAACAGGAATGAACCCACCGATATGGTCGTAATGTGGATGTGTTGCAATCATGACATCCAGCCCAGATTTGCCTTTATCCGCAGATCCTTCCTGCGTATTCACGGTTTGAATCCCCTGTGACTCCAGATATTTTGTGACAGTGTTATCCGGATTTTCAGCAATCAGCTGCTTCACATTATTCCGGAATGCATCCGACTGCTCTTTGCTAACCTTATTGTTTCCCATAAGGTAACTGCTTAACGGATTTTTGAAGCTGTTCCCTTTTTCTTCTGCTTCCGTAGAATAACCGGCATCAACCAGCATTGTCTGTCCCCCGCACCGGATCAACGTTGCATCTGCATTCCCTACGCTGATCGTATGTATTTCAAATCCAGTATTTTCTGCCGCCTGAATAACGTTTTTCTGAAATGGTGAAGCTATATTCATACCCAGCGCCAGAAATAACACCAGAATGCTGATACCAATCTTTCTCATTTAAATCCCCTTTCTTACATACATAGCATTATAGCGCAATCCTATCCATAATATCAACTTTATATAAAACTTTCTTTAATATTCATTTTTCGCTAACTATATTTACTATTTATACAAAAAGTCAGAACCTATGTATATACGCTTTTGTTCTGACTCTAATTTAATTTCTGAACTGCATCAAAAGCCAAAATACCAATCCTTGTATCGGATAAATTTTTCATATGGCACCATATGATTAAAAATTCTGTGTGCATATCCCTGCGAGAGATAAACCTCACTCATTAAATTTTCCTTTGCCTGCGCATCCTGCAAATCTAAGGCACCCGGTATCGTATGATTCAGCAGGTAATTTGTTTTATAAAATTTTCCGAAGTATTCCAGCTTACCCGTTAGTCCCAGCTTTACACATTCATTGGTTACAATCATACTTGTGAATTTATGTTGAATATGACCGTATTCACCATCCGGATTATGTGTGACAATCGAATCCCACTTTTTATAATTAAGAACATAATCAATATCATTACGTATTGGATCCTTAACTTTTTTCCAGTTGTTTTTCACGTGCTTTGGATTATCGGGATAGTTAAGAATAATACCATAATTTCCAGTCAGTTCCATTGCCTTTTCAAATTCCTTTTTCCTGATTTTGTTATTCCCATTTGTCAGACAAATTATCAGATATCTGTCTTTCATTATATGATCTCCGGCCCATAGTGTTTCATCATCCGGATGCGCTATAATCATAACATTCTTTATCTGTTTCACCAGCTGACGATCAATTTTGAATGACGCAGGATTCAATTTTTTTGTAACATTTTTGATGCTTACTGTATTACTGCCTTTATAGGCGATTTCCTTCACATTCTCTTTACCCTGTATATATTGTTCCGTAATTCGATAGGTTGCTGTATTCGTAATCGCAAGAAGCAGAATCACGACAGCAGCTATCCGCAAATGGTACTTTCGTTTGTTTCGTTTCCTCATCATCATCACCTGGTCTCATTCTAACATAAAAAAAAGTCTACAGTTCTTAATATATCTTAAGTTATGTAGACTTATACTTAATAACTATTAATTTTTAAAAATTTATCTCGGACTTCAAATCACGAAGCATTAGATCCCTTGCGGAATCCTCGGGATTTTTATCCTCAAACAGCACCTGATATATTTCATTGACAATCGGCATATCGATACCCAGACGCTTTGCATTTTCATGCACCGCCTTCGCTGTTCTGACACCCTCCACGGTTTTCGTATTATTATCCCAGAAATACTTTGCACTGTTATGCTTGCCGATATCATACCCTGCCTGAAAATTTCTGGAATGCTTACTTGTACAGGTCACAATCAAATCTCCGATACCTGTCAGCCCCATGAAGGTTTCCTTTTTACCGCCCAAGGCAACACCGTACCGCGTCATTTCCATCAGACCGCGGGTAATCAAAGCTGCCCGTGTATTATCACCATATCCAAGACCATACAAGACACCACTTGCCAGTGCAATGGCATTTTTCACTGCAACCCCGATTTCACTTCCTATTTCATCTGTACCGGTATAAATACGCAGATAATCATTGGAGAAGAGCTTTTGAATTTTCTGTGCATCAGCTTCCTTCTGCGATACCGCACAGATCGTTGTCAGCATACGGATGACAACCTCCTCCGCATGACTTGGACCAATCAGTGAAACCACGCTGCTGAGATGCTCAGCACTTATATTTCTGCGAATGACATCCGACATTCGATCAAAGGTCTCCGGATGAAATCCTTTGGATGTATTAACAACAACAACCTTATGATCCAGCAAAGCATCAATTTCTTTACAAACGCTTTCCACAGCAATCGTCGGTATACTTAAAACGATCACATCCGCATCCTTTACAACCTGGATATCAGTCGTTGCCTTAAGCGCCGGATTCAACTCCACTCCAGCAAAATATTTTGCATTCTGATGATTTTCATTGATATCCCGTATTTCACTCTCGCAATTTCCATATATCATCACATCTTCATTATTATCACAAAGAACCTGGGCCAATCCGGTGCCCCAGCTTCCGCTGCCTACTACAACTGCTTTCACTTTATTCCCTGCCTTTCGTAAGGTCAATGCTTACCTGATAATCATTATACACATTTCCCCGCATACCGACAACTCTTTTTCCTTGACTGCCGCTGCAAACATTTATTTTACGGCTTTTTTGACAGGTTTCTTACGCTTTTTCAATTCCAGCAGCACACCGCCGAACGCAGGCACATCCACCTCGATGGTATACGGCAGCTTGTTACATTCCTTTTCAACAGCCTTCATTTTTCCAAGCTCCGTGATCTCTCCGCCCCAGATATCCTGTTCCGTATTCAGCAGCTCATGATACACCCCCTTTTCCGGAACACCGAATGCATGCTTCTTATAGGCATTTGGAGAGAAATTCAGAATAACGATGTAATAGCTGTTTTCATTTTTACGAAGGTAGCTGAACATATTTTCATCCGCATTGTCCGCATCAATCCACTGAAAGGAGGTCCAGTCATATTCTGTTTCATACAATGCCGGTGTCTTACTATACAGCTCGCCAAGCTTCGCAAAATACCTGTGAAATGCATCATGCATCGGATATTTTAACAAATCCCAGTCGCACTGCTTTTCTTCATCCCACTCACGGAAATGCGCCAGTTCATTTCCCATAAAATTGAGCTTCTTGCCCGGATGCGTGAACATATATAAATACAGGGTCCGCAGCTGTGCAAACTTTTCCTCATAGCTGCCCCATATCTTATCGACGATGGTTTTCTTTCCATGTACTACCTCATCATGGGAAAACTCCATAATAAAGCGTTCGGAATAGAAATAAGCCATGGAAAAGGTGATATTATTGTGATGCCACTTTCGATAAATTGGATCCTTTTCCAGATACTTCAACGTATCATTCATCCAGCCCAGATCCCATTTATAATCAAATCCCAGTCCGCCGTCCTGCGTTGCCTTTGTCACATTCGCAAAATCACTGGAATCCTCCGCAATCAGCATGACACCTTTATATGCCTCAGACAAATGATAATTCATCCGCTTAATGAAATGCAGGGCACCTTCATTTTCTCCCAGGTCCTTGTTTCCATGCCAGTGTATGATATTGCTGATGGCATCCATTCTCAGACCATCCACATGATACTTATCAATCCAGAAGGCAGCCGCCGACATCAGGAAGCTGCGCACCTCTTCTCTCCAGAGATTGAAGTTCGCCGTTCCCCATTGAGAATCCGCATCGCATGCCTTCTCATATTCATACAGCGGTGTCCCGTCAAAATATGACAGGGAGAAATCATCACGCACAAAATGAACAGGCACGAAATCCATAATGATTCCGATATTGGCACGGTGACATGCATTGATCAGATACATCAGCTCCTGTGCACTTCCATAGCGACTTGTTGCGCTGAAATACCCGCTGCACTGATAGCCCCAGGAACCGTCAAACGGATACTCATTCAGCGGCATCAGTTCAATATGTGTAAAATTGTTTTCTTTCACATACGCAATCAATTCCTTCGCTATATCCTTATAATTCACCCACTCCTGATCTTCATCCTTTTTCCAGGAGCCCAGATGCATTTCATAAATATTTACCGGTTTATCAAAATTTTTCGTACGCTGCGCAAGCCATTTCTCATCGCTCCATTTCTTATAATCCAGATTTGTAACGATGCTGGCCGTATTGGGACGCAGCTCGGAATAAAATGCATACGGGTCCATCTTATCGACAATACGTCCGGTAGCCTGTGTCACCCGATACTTATACATATCGCCTTCTTTTGCTTCTGCCACAAACAGTGACCAGATTCCCTTATCATCCTTTCGGCGCATCTGGTGTCCCTTGCAGCTCCAGTCATCAAAGGAGCCGATGACCTGAATGCCTTGCGCATGCGGTGCATACACCGTGAAGCGAACTCCTTTTTTCCCCCGTTCTTCACACAGGTGTGCGCCGAACAGCTCGTAAGCATCCAATGCACAGCCCTTATAATAACGATCCATAATTTTATTTTTCATGAGTAGCCCTCCAGTCTGTAACTACTTATATTTTACTCTATTTCAACACGAAAACCTATAGGTTTTCCTCTCTTTTTCATAAATTTGTAATGGGTTACATTACTTTTTTACCTATTTGTATACTATTTGCGAATAGCCTGATTCAAATAGTATACAGGCTTTGAAGCTCAAAGTTTTTCTATGCGGAAGCTTGACAGGAACAGATGAATGCGATATGCTGTATACGAAGATAGTTAGTTTAAACTAACAAACAAGGAGGGATACCCATGCTGCTGTCTTTACTAGCATTGACCATACTGACAATCGCATTGCTGAGCACCCGAAACTATCTGCTGCACAGCTATCGCTGACATTCATATAAAACAGTAAGTGGTGAGTTCATGATCGAACTCACCACTTTTTTTATTTGATCATTTCTGCCATCGCATTCTGGAATGCCAGAGTTTTCTCATGAGCATTGTCCAGTGATGTTCCCTTGATACAGTAATAGAACTTGCATTTCGGCTCAGTGCCACTTGGACGAATCGCAATCCAGCTGCCATCCTCAAGATAGTATTTCAGAACATCGGATTTTGTAAATCCGCAAAGCTCCTCTTCTTTTCCGTTTTCAATGATCTTGCTTTCCTTATAGTCTTCGAAGCGGATAACCTTCACATCGTTAATTGTTTCCACTGAAGTCTTACGCAGGGTTGCCAGAATTTCCTGAATACGCTGTGCGCCTGCCTGCCCCTCCAGCTTTAGCGATGTCTGGCTTTCCTCATAGAAGCCCAGCTCCGCATACAAATCATACAGAACATCCACCAGAGTCTTGCCCTTTGCCTTGTAGTAGCATGCCGCCTCTGCCAGCATCAGACATGCCTGCGGAGCATCCTTGTCACGCACGAACGGCTTGATCAAAGAGCCATAGCTTTCCTCATATCCGAATACATACTGCTTCTCATTCGTAATTTCGTATTTTGCCACCTTTTCACCGATAAACTTAAATCCGGTCAGTGTCTTTTCTGTAGCAACTCCGTATTTTGTGGCGATTTTTTCTCCCAGATCACTGGTCACCACAGTATTGAACATCACCGGGTTGTTCGGCATGCGATCCTTCGCCTGCAGCTGTGAGAAGATGTATTCAATCAATACAGCACCACTCTGATTACCGGTAAGCAGCTTGTATTCCCCGTCATGCTTTACACCAACACCCATACGGTCGGCATCCGGATCACAGACAAGGATAATATCTGCATCCTCTCGCTTCGCATATTCAATTGCTAGCTCGTAGCTTCCTGCCTCCTCCGGATTCGGTGTCGGTGTATTGGAGAAATCAGGATCCGGAGAACACTGTTCTTCCACAGCGACAAAGTGATAGCCTGCACGTGTATACACTTCCTTCACAGGAATGTTCGCAGTTCCATGCTCCGGCGTAAAGATTATTTTCACATCATCCTTATTGATATCCGGATTCAGCTGAATGCTGAGTACATTTTTATAATACTCTTCATCCACATCCTTACCAATCACGGTAATCAGCTTTTCCTGTTCAGCGGAAGGCTCTGCCATGATGGCAAGCTCATCCTCAACTGCATTTACTCGGTCGATAACCTGCTGTGCCAGTGCAGGCACCAGCTGACATCCTTTTTCATCATACAGCTTATATCCGTTGTATTCCTTCGGATTATGAGAAGCGGTAACCATGATACCTCCAAAGCAGTTAAAATGACGAACAGCGAAGCTCAGCTCCGGTGTCGGGCGAAGACTTTCAAACACATAGGATGCAATGTTGTAGGTCGCAAGCACCTTAGCGGAATCCATAGCGAATTCCTTTGACATATGACGGTTATCATAGCCAATGGCTACCCCCCGCTTCATCGCATCTTCCCCGTTTGCGCAGATATATTCTGCAAAGCCGACATTCGCCTTGCGGATCGTATGCAGGTTAATACGGTTTGTACCAGGTCCCAACAGACCTCTCATCCCCGCTGTACCAAATTCGATGGTTGTATAAAACGCATCGTTGATCTGACCCTCATCCATCTGTTCCAGCACTTCTTTATAAGAAGGATCCAGATTCGGATGGTTCAGCCATTTTTCATAAATATCTTTCACCATAAACTATCTTCCTTTCTGTTGATTGCTGGTTTTATTATACCATAATCTCATGGTTTTTTCTGTAAAAGTTTAGCGAATGTAAGCGATTACCACATTTTAAAGAGTTAAATTAAAAATTTTGCCATTCTGTACACGATTTGCATCTGATTTTTATCTGAATTTCATACAAAATAAGGAATGAAACGACTATTCGACTACTGTTTTCCTGCAAGTATCGTCTTTACATACTTGAAAAAACCCGTTTTCGATTTATACCCTCTGTGGAAAGTTTTCATTGTACAGATGGATTTCATATGAAACAGCGCATAACATGCACATCTTCCTTTCAATGGCGTGCTGACAGGAATATACGGATATGTCTCTGCCTCCGGCTATCATAGTTGAAGCCGAACCCCTCAGATGCTTCATATCACCTTTCCTGTAAAATACAGGTATTTCCACACCGCCTATGGATATGGCTTACGCACATTTGAATCTCTGGAAGAGACTGCGTCCTCATCGATAATAAGGATACAGGTAAGATACATGCGGTAAAATATACCGGCATTCCACCAGAAATGATATTCCTGCATACGCACAACAGCCGTATATTGTTTTTTAAGTGAAACCTCCATCCAATACTCATATACAAAAAAAGCTCCGTCCACAGTCTATCAGCAGGACTGTGCTCGGAGCCTTTCTCTTTTATTAACCGATGATTTTCTGAGCGCGCAATACTTCTTCGATTGCAGCGATTGCAGCATCTTCGTCATCACCATTGCAGGAAATAGTAATTTCAGACTGCGTAGGGATTCCCAGTGACATTACACCCATGATGGATTTCATGTTTACTTCACGGCCCTTGAAAGACACGTTAACTTCACATTTGAATTTGCTTGCAGCGTTCACAGCAACAGTTGCCGGACGTGCGTGTAATCCAACTGGGTCAATAACAGATACAGTGATTTGTTTCATTTTATATTCCTCCTATTAAACAACTTTTTTACATATCCTATTTTAAACCATTTTGATACCACTTACAATCTTTAATTCGTTTTTTTTCGAGAAAAATGGCTTTTCCCATGGGTTTTCCATGCATTTCTCAGCCTTTTGTAGAAAGCGGCTTCACTTCTTCCAAAAATTCCCCGCAGGTCATTACCGGGATTCCCTCATCCAGCAGCAAACGTGCAAACATTCCATCGCCCTCCACCAGCCGGTTTTGAAAGCTTCCATCATAAATGATTCCCTTTCCGCAGCTTGGACTACGCGGCTGTAAAATGACCAGATCCGGCTGAAACTCATGTATCTGCGCCAGTGCCAGTGCTGCTCCCTTTTTAAACTGCGCAGTTACATCCTCACCTTCTGTATTCATGATGTACTCCCCTGATATCTCCGCACAAGCTCTGGGAGTAGGAAGACCACCCAGCACCTCGGGACACACCTGCAGCACCTCATGCTCCTTCAGATAATCGATCAATTCCGAGGAAGCATTATTTCCGCCGTTATATTTACAATTTACTCCCAGCAAGCAGCTGCTTACAGCATATTTCATTCCTTACCCCTCCTGTTTATTCAATGTATTTAAATAATGAATGTAGCCTTTTCTTATTTTCTATAAAGAAAACAGCACACCTACATCTCTATACATTCTATCATAAACCATCCAGTGACACATACAAATGTTTGTGTATCACATAAAATTCAATCCTCTCAATATCGATTCGCTTTCGCATATCATCATGAAACAAACTATAAAACCATAATTGGCAGCTTCCTTTCACATTCTATCATCATTCCCACGCATATCCGGATAGGAACCATATGTTTAAACTCCCTCTTTTCTCCCACGCTTTGAGCGCAGGCGCAGGCATTGCCTAACAGTTGTTTCAATTTACTGATTTCATCACAAACTGGATTTTATTTCACACATCCCTATCGACGATTTTAAGCGCATCTGTATATTCACCCAGACGAGCTTGTAACACAAAAAAGCCGCCTGCACAGATTACAGTACGGCTTCCTGTATTAGTTTGCTTTTGCCTTGCAATAGGCTGTAAAATCATGCTCCTGTATAATTTCATCCAAAAGCTCGCGGTTCCCCGGCCTCTCCACATGATACCAGTAGACAGGCAATATATCCAGCTGTGTGCCCTGTTCGTCCAGTATCTGCGTGTTTATTTTCTCATATTCATTTTCCGAACTACCAGGCACATATTCCTCCAGTGCATCAACCGCACGGGCTGCCGCTTCATCCACCTCATAGATTTCTCCAAGAATTCTGGAATTCCCCGGAAGCAGTGCCGGGTATGAGCGTTCCTTTAGGGAATACAGTTCCCCAATGACATAGCCATAGCCTAAAAACCGACTCTTCCCCTTCAAATAAAGCTCATAATTATACAATCCCATTCGCAGGGATCCATAAACGAACAGCTTCATTCTAACAGATGGTGCCTCCTGTCGTTTTGACATCCGCTTCATTATGAATCATTGCAGAAATAGCACAGGTTAACCCCTTAACGATAACCTCCAGCGCCATGCTCGGCTGTCCCGGCTTGTCCACCACCTGCTGTGGAAGATACGGAATATGGATAAATCCGCTTTTCTTGCCGGCAAATTCCTTTTCAATCATATAGCGCACACCATAAAGCACATGGTTGCATACAAAGGTTCCCGCACTGTTTGATATAGAGGCAGGTATCTTGTTTTTTCGTATCTCATTCACCATTGCCTTGATTGGCAGGTTGGAGAAATAGGCAGCATCACCATCCGCAAACACAGGCTCATCAATGGGCTGATTGCCTTCATTGTCCGTGATACGGCAGTCATCGATATTGATACCGACTCGCTCCACGGTAAGATCACTGCGGCCACCTGCCTGTCCGATCGATAGAATCATATCCGGATCATGCTTCTGAATAGCTTCACGAATCACCTGCAAAGACTTATGAACGACAGTAGGTATTTCCAACTTGATAATCTCTGCTCCCTCTATCGTAGCTGGCAGCAGCTTCACTGACTCAATAGCGGGATTTATCGGTTCTCCGCCAAACGGATCAAATCCGGTCACTAATATTTTCATAAACAGCTTCCTTTCCTAGAACGCCAGCAACAGCATCAGTACGATGTGTACGACGATCATTGCGAATGCCATCGGTGCCTGTGCCCGAATGACAGTCCATTTATTTCTTGTTTCCAAAACAGCTGTTGGCACAATATTGAAATTGGCAGCTATCGGTGTTAATAAGGTACCACAAAATCCGCAGGTCATACCAAGTGCTCCGACAACAACCGGGTTTCCGCCCTGTGCAATGACAAAGGGAATACCGATTCCCAGAGTAATGACAGAGAATGCCGCAAATGCATTTCCCATAATCATCGTGAATATTACCATGCCAAGGCAGTAGATAATGACTCCGATAAGAATATTGCCGCTTGGTACGACACTGGATATCATTGTGGAAATCACATCACCGACACCGGCTTCGGTAAACAGGGTACCCAAAGCTCCCAAAAGCTGTGGCAAAAGACAGGATGCACCGACCTGCATCAGCTGCTTGGTTGTATTTTCACGCGTTTCATTTACCTTTGGACGGCAGATGATAACCGCCAGAACAAAGGATACCAGACAGGCGATTCCAACCATAACGGCACCATCCAGCGCAGCGCCGTCGATTCTGACAAACGACATCACCAGTGCCATCAGACCAACTGTCACGGCCGGAAGGAATATCCAGCTTTTGATCCGTCTGCTTTCTTTTTCCTTTTCCTCAACACTGACATCCCGGAAGGTACCGATACGTACCTGCCCGCTAACCGTTAAAATCCCCATAACCACAAGGATTCCTCCGGTAATCGTACTCGGAATCCATTTTCCAAGGATGAAGATCACACCGACAAGCACCCAGAACAGCGCTGTCCCGTATTTTGCCTTATCATTCTTCCGGAATGCCCGCCAGCCGGCATCCAGACAAACCAGTCCGCATAATGCATAAAATATTTCCGGAGCGATATTAGTCAGAAAATCAGTCATGACGAGCACCTGCCTTTTTTACCTTACGGTCAAACAGGAAAACCTGCAGGAATGTAAATACCACGGTAATAACCATAACCGGAATACTGGCCATCGCAATACTTGGCAGTGTAACCTCCTTGTACATGGAAAGTGTTCCCTGAATCAGCACAACACCGCTTGCCGCCGCAAAGCAGTTCTGTGCAAAGAAGTTACCGAAGTTTTCCACAGCTGCCGCATGTCCCTTCAGCTCCTCCACCTCATTTTCACTCAGGTCACTCTGCTTACTCACCTTTGCCGCAGCCTCTGACATTGGCAGAATCAGCGGACGGACAAACTGAACATGTCCTCCGATCCGCACATTGAATGCACTGGCAGCAGTACGAACAAGCATATAGATTGCCAACACCTTTCCTGCGGATGCATTTTTTATTTTTCCTATCAAATATGCCGCACGTTCCTTCAGCCCGTATCGCTCAATAATCGCGATTACCGGGAAGATAATCAGGAAGATCGACATCAGACGATTGCTAACAAAAGACTCTCCCAGAATGGAAAGAATATGTGGAATATCCATTCCTGCAACAATTCCTGTCACCAGACCAGCCAGCAGAACAGTTGCGAGTACATCGAACTTCAGTGCGAAGCCGAGAACGATGATTACGATTCCAATCAATTTCAAGTATTCCATAATAAACTCCTCTCTATCATGGGGATTTTATCATTAACGGTAAAAAGTCGCAATCATTTTCTTACAAAATTTTATGAATTATTTTCACATTTTACCTGAAAAAGAGCTTCAGGCTTCCATTTTTTATTGAAATAAGCCAGCATTTACCTTATTTTCGTTTCACAAACACAAGCTCCTGTGCCTTGGATAATTCCTTTTGATATGCATAGCCGTCCGCATGAAAAGCGATAAGCTCCTCTGCGGTGGATATACGCTGTGTGATGATCCAGTTAACCATTGCGCCTCTTGCCATCTTCACCTGCGTGGATTCTGTTTTCAGTCTGCCCGCTTTCTCTATAAGAAATGTCACTGTATAGGTAGATTCTTCGCACAGATAAGGGTACACCGCTTTTGAATATTCCTTACTGGCAAGATTGATGATACAGGGCTTTTCGCCTTCCTCCTGCAAGAGGAAATGCGCAAGACGATCCCCCCAGTACGCATACAGATCCCTGCATTCACCGATCGGCAAACGTGTCTGCATTTCCAGACGATAGGGCTGGATGGCATCCATGGGACGTAGGACACCATACATACCGGACAGTATTCGTATACAGTCCTGTGCATAGGCGGCATCCTCCTGTGAAAAATTCTCCACCCCCATATGCTTGAACTGCAGTCCGTTATATGTATACAGCGCGGGTGAGCCTGCAAGAGAAAACGTCATGTTCTGATACCGCTGTACATTCTCCACAGCTATTTTCTCATTTATTTTCATCAGGGTACGCAGCTCATCAGCGGGGAGCTGCTTCAGCCTTTCACATATAACTTCACTGTCGTTGATGAAGTGTGGAAGCTGCAGCGGTTCTCTGTTTACCGGCTTCATCTGCTTGGTTGGTGATAACATTATTTTCATACTATCTTCCTCATTTCTCCTGTCTATTATAGCAGAGAGAGCTGCTTTGCGGCATTGATTTGCATGTTCATATCCGATTTCATTCCTAATGATTTTATAGCCGCTCTTTGAAGAATGATATCCCTGAAAGAACAATCAAAAGCATACAGCTACCGAAAGGTTTCTTTACCATACAATATGAAGTTGATAAAGCCGTAAAAACCGAAAAAAAGAAATAAAGTTCCTGCATGCGAAGGAAATCTATTTCTTCATGGTTTATTATGTACACCGGTATTTCAAAGTATGTTAGAATCAGCTTTACAGCACCGCTTCTAGATCATGTCCTCGCTTTGTTCTGGCAGGTCCTCACTCACCGGTAGTTCCACGCTGCTGTTTTCCCTTTTCAAGCGTACTCTGCGATTCATTTCCTCACGCAGCAGAGAATAGATAACAGAGAAGGTTGGCAGTCCCAGCAGCATACCCGCAAAGCCAAACAAGCCGCCGCCAACTGTGATCGCAAACAATACCCAAAGGCCGGAAAGCCCCACACTTGTTCCAACGACACGCGGATAGATCAGATTGGATTCAAACTGCTGCAGACAGATGCCGAATATGACAAAGAACACCCCTTGCAGAGGATTGACGAATGCGACCAGCAGGGCACACAGAACAACACCGAAGATCGCTCCGAAAATCGGTATGATGTTGGTACAGCCGATAATCACACCCAGGATCGGTGCATATGGGAAGCCTAACACCAGGCAGCCGATATAGCACAAAACACCGATAATCACCGCTTCCACCAGCTGCCCGGTGATAAAGGCGGAAAAGGTTGTGTTGGTAAGATGAGCGACCCGCAGCACAAACGCATTCGCTCTGTTGGATGTAAAGGCATAGAGAAAGCGATGAGACTGTTCCAGCAGCTTATCCTTAGATACCGTCAGATAAACCGCAATAACCAGTGCCATAAATACATTGGCCAGACTGCTCGCAAAGCCGCTTGCCATGGTAAGCAGATGCGGTATTCCGTTTTTCAGAAGACTCACCAGAGTGTCCTGCAGCTGTGCGGAATAGGTGTCCACCTGCTTGAGAACATCCTGTGGTATCTGCTGTTTCTCGATCATACTGGTAATCGTTTTCTGTGCATCCTCAATATATCCCGGCAGTGAATTCGCCAGTGAGGCAATGCTTTCAATCACCTGCGGCATCACAATGCGTACAATAAAAGCGAGAATACCGAAAATAATTAACATGGAGCATACAGCGGCGAGCGCCTTTTTCCACCTTCCCAGATTGTCCGGAAGCTTTTTCAGGAAAAATTTCATAGGGATGTTGAAAACAAACGCCATCATGATGCCATAGATAAACGGACGCAGCATACCGATGATCATAGACACCGTATCAAACACCTCATTCAGATGCAGCATGATCCAGATTAACGCTATCGTATAGGTAATCAGAAACAATACGTGCTTCAGCGTCAGCCGGTTGATTTTCTTATTTTTTTCAGTGAACATAGAAGACCCCTTTCTTTATGAGTTCCTCAGCTCCAGCAGGATATCGCGAAGCTCTGCCGCACGTTCGAAGTCCAGCACCTTTGCGGCCTCCCGCATTTCCTTTTCCAGATTTGCCAGCAGCTTTTCCTTATCCTTCTTGCTGACCTTGGCTTTCTTCCCAATATATTTCGCCGTCATTTCCTGGGTTTCCTTACTGCGGACAACCTCATGGATCGGCTTGATGATCGTTTTTGGCGTAATGCCGTGCTTCTCATTATAGGCAATCTGTATTTCACGGCGACGTGCGGTTTCATCCAGCGCCTTCTGCATGGAATCCGTTATTTTATCCGCATACATAATGACCTGTCCATGGGCATTACGGGCAGCACGACCGATAATCTGAATCAAAGAGCGCTCACTTCGCAGGAAGCCCTCTTTATCGGCATCCAGAATGGTAATCAGAGAAACCTCCGGTATGTCCAGACCTTCACGAAGCAGGTTGATACCGATCAGCACATCGTATTTTCCTTTCCGCAGGTCCCGTATGATTTCCGTTCGTTCAATCGTTTTAACCTCATGATGCAGCCACGCCACCTTGAAATCCATTCCCTTCAGATAGCTGGTCAGATCTTCCGCCATGCGAACGGTCAGCGTTGTAATCAGAGTACGTTCATTCTTTTCAATGCGCGTACGGATTTCATCCACAAGATCGTCGATTTGTCCCTGCGTCGGACGTACGGTTACCACCGGATCCAGAAGGCCTGTCGGACGAATGATCTGTTCTATGATTTCACCCTTTGTCTGTTCCAGCTCATAGTTACCCGGTGTTGCGGAGACAAAGATTGCCTGATTGATCATTTTCTCAAATTCTTCAAAACGCATCGGACGGTTATCAAGTGCGGAAGGAAGACGGAAGCCATAGTTAACCAGTGTTTCCTTACGGGCACGGTCCCCATTGTACATGCCGCGAATCTGCGGCAGGGATACATGGGATTCATCCACTACGAGCAGAAAATCGTCAGGGAAATAATCAAATAAGGTATACGGGCGTTCTCCCGGCTTACGACCATCAATATGACGCGAATAGTTTTCAATACCCGGGCAGACACCGAATTCACGCAGAGCTTCTATATCATAACGCGCACGCTGTTCCAGCCGCTGCTTCTCCAGCAGCTTGCCCTCATTTTCCAGCACCTGCAGACGGTCAGCCAGCTCTTCTTCGATCGTATTCGCTGCCCGATTGATAATTTCCTGCTTTGTCGCATAACCGCTGGCCGGATAAACCACGTAAACGGTATAGGCATTCAGAACCTTGCCGGTTAGGGGATCCACTTCACAGATTCGTTCGATTTCATCATCAAACATTTCGATTCGCAGGATAAAGGAGTCCGTATGTCCCGGTGCAACCTCAATTACATCTCCGCGGACACGAAAGGTGCCCCTCAGTAAATCCATGTCATTTCTCGTATACTGTCTTGCGACCAGCTTTCCCATCAGCTCCTTGCGATCAATGATATCACCCACACGGATTGAGAAAAACATCTCCCGATACTGTTCCGGATTGCTGGCACCGTAAATACATGCGACTGAAGCTATGATAATCGTATCCCTTCGTTCCAGAATGGAGTTGACAGCTGCCATTCGCAGCATATCCAGCTCCATGTTGGTTGTCGCATTCTTGTCAATATAGGTGTCGGAGCTTGGAATATAGGCCTCCGGCTGATAATAATCAAAGTTGGATACAAAGTATTCCACCCGGTTGTTCGGAAAAAATTCCTTAAATTCAGAATAGAGCTGTCCTGCCAGTGTCTTGTTATGTGCGAATACCAGTGTGGGCTTATTGACCTTCGCAATCACATTGGATATGGTGAAGGTCTTACCGGTACCGGTCGCCCCCAGCAGAACCTGCTGTTTCTTTCCTTTTTGAATGCCGTCCACCAGCTCCTGAATTGCCTTTGGCTGATCTCCCTGCGGCTGATAATCCGATACAAGATCAAATAATTTAGTTTCCATTTGTCAGTTCCACCGCTTTCTTCATCTGCGTATCCAGAACTGCCTCCTCACTATGCCATTTTAACGCACAGCTGGAAAGCAGAGAGGTCAGGGTATCCGCATCAATGTTTCCAGTGACCTTCATTCCCTTATCCTTCTGATACTGCTTCAGGGCTTCACCGGACGCATAAGAGAAATATTCATCCGTCCGATCCACTGCATAACCGAGGAATTTCAGATAAATCTGTGCACTTTTCGCTGCTGCGGAAACCGTGTCCGGCTTGTATACTTCCTTTTTCAGAACCGGTGCACTCGTATAGAACGCTTCATCCAGCTTTACCTGAACATCCGGTGTAATGCCCTTCCCGTTTATTTTTTCCCCCTTTGGCGTAATCCATTCCGCTGTTGTGTATTTAAACATGGTTCCGTCCTTAAAGGTGAGCGGCACCTGCACCGTTCCCTTGCCATATGTTTTTTCTCCGACAACGGTTGCGCCCAGATGTTCGCGCAGTGCTGCAGTCAGCACTTCTGCCGCACTGGCAGTATCCCCGTTGACAAGTACAACAATTTTCTTATATTTGTATTGCTCATAACCGCTGATGGTTTTGTAATCCTCCTTCGTGCCGTCCTTTGTTTCCTCACGGAAGATAACGGTATTGTCCGGAAGCAGATAGCTGGCAATTTCCTGTGCGGATTTCAAATAACCGCCGGTATTGTCCCGCAAATCCAGAATCAGGTTCTCACAGCCATCCTTCTTCAGACTTTCCAAATGACTTTTAACCTCTTCCCCGCTTGTTTCCGCAAAGGTGTCAAGCTCCAGTATTCCGGTTTTCCCGTTGACACTGCTGTATACGGAATCCTGCACAGTTGCTTTCTTCACCTTGATTTTCTTATGCCTGTTTTCCCGTATGATTTCCAATGTGATTTCATCACTCTTGGAATTGGTGATCAGCGCTTTAACATCGCTTGTTGTCATATTCCTGCATACAGTTCCATCAATGGCATAAATCTGATCTCCCATCAGAAAGCCTGCTCCCTCTGCCGGTGAATTTTTCAGCACCTCATCAATGATAAACGTCGAATCATCCACGCCGTAAAACTGAATGCCGATACCGACAAAGCTTCCTTCCATGGAGCCCGTAAAGCTTTCTGTCTGTTCATTATCCAGATAGCTGGTATGGATATCGCCGCCGGCATCCACCAACCCGCTGATCGCACCGTCAATCAGCTTCTGATTCAGATTTTTCTGATTCTTTCCGAAGTAGAATTTGTCACTCATGATGGAATAGATTTCCTCCAGCTTCTGAAATTCATCTCTGGAGGCTGCCGCAGTCTGATGCAGCGTGGAGTTTAAAAAGAAGCCTCCGAAAAAGCATACGATACATGTGGCAACAATGCACATTCGTCTCTGTCTGCGTTTTTTCTCTGCCTGTATTTCATCCGGCCATTTATGTCTGACCAGTTTATATCTCACAACTTTTTTCTCTGCCATACAAAACACCTCATTGTCCTTTACAGATTTACGTTTATAATCATATCACATTTTATGAACGATGATAACTATTTCGATGAAAGAACATGACAGTTCGTGAAATCTCATTCGCTCATTTTCATAAAGGCGCTCATTTTCATAGACTTTCCTTCAAAGTGAAAACAAGGAAAAGGACTGCCTGAGCAGTACATCCTTCCCGGATTTACATAGAACGCTCCCTTTGGAAAGCTCTGTGTAATCACGGAATGCACACCCGGCAGTCCTTTTTTACGATTATTCTGATAAAGCGGCACTTTCATTGTGTGCCGGTGTCCATATCAGCGCTTCCAGCGCAGATACTTCGTAGTTGAGAAAAAGCTTCCCACAAGTCCGACCAGCATACCGCCCAATAGCAGAATACCGCAAATCTGAAGTGTAAACGGCATAATCGGCTGTAGTGTAAACAGACTGGTTATAATCTGACCGTTCAGCATGTCAAAGAAATACTGATAGCCGAAATAGGTAAAGATACACGGCAGTACAGCGCCCATTAAACCTATGAGCATTCCTTCAATCATAAATGGAACTTTTATGTACCAGTTTGCCGCACCGACGTTTCGCATGATGGATATTTCGGCATTTCTCGCATAGATTGTCAGCTTAATGGAATTGGATATCAGGAAGAGTGCCAGCAGTGTCAGCAATCCGACAAAGACGAGTCCTCCGGAGCGAATGGTATTCAATACGGAAATCATTTTGGATACACTGTTTCCTCCGTAAACAGACTGCTTCACAAAGGGCAGCTGTTCAATCTGTGCATTGATGGCTTTGATCTGATTGGCATCCTTCACGGACACAAAGAAGGCATTGCACAGCGGGTTATCCTTACCGCGGTACATTTCAAATTCCTTCCCCTTTTCCTTAATCATCAGCTCCAGCTCATTATCCTTATCGGAAAAGGTCACCCTGCGTACACCGCTAATTTTTTCCAGACCGTCTTTTGCCTCATCAATTTTCTTCTGTGTTTTTACATCCGCCTTTAAAACCACATGAATCTGCAGATCATCCTCGATGGAATTGGTAAACAGAGATACATTTCCTGCAATCATCAGAAATGCGGAAAACAGAATCAGTGTGATGGTAACTGCACTGGATGCCGATAAGGACATGGCGATGTGACGAAAGATACTCAAAAAGGCCGTCTTTATGAATTTCGGGAACGCCTTGAAAAATCTAATCATGCTTCAGGTAGCCCCCCTTCATGATATCCGCAACCACATAGCCCTCCTCCAGACAGATGGTGCGTTTCTTAAAGCGGTCTACGATCGTTGAATCATGGGTAACCATGACAACCGTTGTTTTTTCAACCTCGTTGATTTTCTCCAGCAGCTCCATGATTTCCGCAGATTTATCCGGATCAAGATTTCCTGTCGGCTCATCCGCTATCAGCACCTTGGGATGATTGGCAATTGCACGGCCGATTGTCGCCCTTTGCTGCTGTCCTCCGGAAAGCTCATTCGGAAAGGACTTCGCCTTGTCTTCGAGCGATACCAGCTCCAGCACCTCCCGCACACGGCGGCGGATATCCACCTTTTTCATACCGATCACTTCAAGAGCGAATGCTATGTTTTCAAAGATTGTAAGTCTGGGAAGCAGACGGTAATCCTGAAATACGACCCCGATATTTCTGCGGTAAACCGGCACACGGGAATGCTTCAGCTTTCCCACATTGATATTTTCCACCATAACCGTACCACTGTTGGGAATTTCTTCCCCATCCAGCAGCTTGATCAGTGTAGACTTTCCAGATCCGGTCGGTCCGATAATATATACAAATTCTCCATCATCAATGGCAAGATTGATATCCCGCAGAGCATGTACACCATTCTTATATTCCTTCGATACGTTTTCCATTACGATCATAACATCACTCCTGACTTTTCATAATTACGCTTGAAACGGGCAGCGTTCCCTATAGGTAAGCTTACCCGAAGATATTTTCCGGTTTTTCACGACAAGGGGCACCGCTTACGCCACAGGTTCTGCTTAATGCTCCATTACCCCAGCCGCAGCCCCATGCAAAGTCAGCAGAGGAACGGAATTGTGAGATTGCAGAGGATATACTCATTTTTCCCAGATTGACGACCTCAATATGACAGTGCGGTCCGGAGGTATTCCCGCTGTTTCCGGTCAGTCCCAGCAGCTGTCCCTTTTTCACCTGCGTTCCGGCAGATACTGCAAAGCCTTCCTGTGACATATGGAAGAAGCTGATGGCATACGTGGTTCCACCGGCCTGTGTCAGCATATGGATACTGTTACCACCGCCTACCGGATAACCGCTCCAGTTGCCCAGATAACCGCCGTTCGTCGCTACCGGATTATTGGCATACAGAATAATTCCATCTGCCGGCGCCACGATCTGTGTGCCGATGGGAGCAGCCATATCGAGCCCGAGATGAACACCGCCGCCCGGATAATACCAGGTACCGGCAGACACGCTGCCTCCGCGAACCGGCATCATAAGCGCACCATTTCCACTGAAATCCAGCTTTCCTGCGACAGAGGTATTGATATTGATCATATTGTTCTGAATGCTTGCAATATCCACCTGCACCGAACGCATTTTCTCATTCAATTCAGCTTCCTGCTTACGGTATTCCTCCAGAAGCTTCTTTTTCTGCTTCTGTACCTTTTCTGTTTCTTTCTTATTTTTCTCGTTCTCCGCTTTTTTCGCTTCCACATCGGCCTTCAGCCGGTTTTTCTCGCTTTTCTGATGTTCCAACTCAGCTTTATCCTCCTGCAGCTTTTTAATTTCCACCTGATCACTGTCTGTGATTCTCTGCAGACCATCCACCTTACGAATCATATCAACAAGATCCTTGGAGCCCATAATGACCTCCACATCCATATTGGTGCCGATCACCGCCTGTTCATCAAGCATGCGATCGGTGATGATCTTATTCCGCTGATCGATATCCTTCTGCTTCTTTTTGATTTCCACATTCAGCTTGGAAATCTGACCTTCAATGGTACGAATATTGGCTTTATTGATTTCGATATTCTTATCCAGTTTATCAATCACGGATTGCAGCTGCTTCATAACGGAGGTTATTTCCTCAATATTGTTTTTGATTGCGGATATTTTCTTATCCAGAGAGGATACCTCTCCCTCCAGAGAGCTGCTCAGCCCCGCATAGTATTCCTTAAAGGCCGCACACTGCTGCGCTGCCGCTTCACTTTCCTGAGCAACACTGCATTTGTTCAGCCATGCTTCTTCATTTCCTTCAAAATCTGCCGCATACAGCCAGCTGTTTTTCTGTGACGGTACCAGAAACAGCATTGCCGCTACACAGCCTGTAATCATAAGTTTCTTCATTTTCATCGACGCCACCTCAAATATTTCGTTGCTGCCAGAAAGCTGCCAATAATGCCCACAACAGCTCCACTCAGGAATAGCACCCCTGCAATCTGCAAGGTGAAGGGATATGGCTTCTGCATAACGAACATGCTGCTCATGAATTGTCCGCCAAAGAAATCATAGAGAAAGCCATAACCGAATATCGTCAGAATCACAGGAATCAATGCACCGATGATTCCAATCAGCATCCCTTCGAACATGAACGGTGTTTTGATATACCAGTTACCTGCCCCTACATTCCGCATAATGGAAATTTCTGTCTGTCTTGTATAGATTGTCATTTTGATTGTATTGGTAATCAGGAATATTGCAAGTACACCCAGTGCCAGTATAAAGGCGGCACCTCCGTAGCGTATTGCTTCAAAGGTGTCGATCATATCCTGAATGCTCTCTCCGCCGTACTGAGCCTTTTCAATACCTTCCATATTGTTTAATGTCTTTGTAATCTGAGGAATATCGGTTGCCTTCTCCACCTCCACGATGAATACATTCGGCATCGGGTTGCGTTCCTTATAGCGTTCAAACACCGAACCGCTTTCCTCAATCAGGATGTTCAGCTCATCCTCTTTGCTGGAGAATTCCACTGCTTTAACACCGGAGATTCCCTTAATCAGCTTTTCCATGTGTTCAATTTCATCCCGCTGCTGCAGGGAATCAATGGATGCATGAATTTTCAGATTTGTTTCCACATGATCCGCAAAGCTGTTCATGTTGGCCGCAAGCACGAGAAACAGAGTCATCAGTGTCAGCGTTACTGCCACCGCAGAGGCACTGGACAATGTCATCGCCATATGACGGCCCAGATTGCGGAGCGCCGTCATGAAATGCTTGGGAAGACTTTGTATAAAACTAATCATGATGTATATATCCGCCTTTCGCGATATCCGCAACGATAAAACCGTCCTCCAGCGCTATCGTGCGTTTTTTGTATGTATTAACAAGTGTGGAGTCATGTGTAACCATTACAATGGTCGTCCCCTCCACCTTGTTGATTTTATCCAGCAGCTCGATGATTTCCATCGATTTCTCAGGATCAAGGTTTCCTGTCGGCTCATCCGCAATCAGCACCTTGGGATGATTGGCAATTGCCCGGGCGATGGTAGCGCGCTGCTGCTGTCCTCCGGATAACTGATCCGGGAAGGATTTTGCCTTATCCTGCAGTGATACCAGCTCCAGAATTTCACGTACACGCCGTCGTATGGTTACCTTATCCAGTGCCAGCACCTCCAGTGCAAATGCAATATTTTCGAAGACTGTCATCTTCGGAAGCAGCCGGAAATCCTGAAACACCACACCGATATTGCGGCGGTAGAAGGGTACGCGGGAGTGACGCAGCTTCCCCACGTTGGTTTCCGCTACATACACCTCTCCCTGATCCGGAAGCTCTTCTCCGTCCAGCAGCTTGATCAGGGTGGATTTTCCACATCCTGTCGGACCGATGATATAAACAAATTCGCCTTCCTCTATTTCAAGATTGATATCACGCAGTGCGTGAACCCCATTCCTATATGATTTGGATACATTTTTTAAGAGGATCATTTCATCACTCCTTTGGCTAACATTATAACATAAATCGACACCGTTGACAGTGCCTGTCGTATGTAAAATTCTTACAATTTCAAAATGCAGACACAAAAGTTATGATAGATAGAAAACATTACCTGTCAGCTATGCGAAGTTTACAATGGTTTCTTCATCCGGATGCAAGTTTTTTCCTGCACAAAGCTGATGTATATCGTATTATCTGAAAGCTTTGCATTTCGTGCTGTGTTCCTGATAAAGCAAATAAAAAAGAAGAATTCCTGCCATCACATTAGCGACGGGAACTCCTCGTTTAAACAGATATTTTGATTGCGGAAACAGGCAGAACCGTTTGATGCTAGAGCTGTTCCTGATAGGTGAAGCCTTCTCCCTGCACCTCATTCACATCACTGACAATGACGAATGCTTCCGGGTCTACCTCTGCAATGATATGATTCAGTTCAGAGAACTGTTTTTTCACAACCACCATCATGATAACCGGCTTGCTGGTTCGGGTGTAGCCGCCCTCGGCATGCAGAATTGTTGCTCCGCGGTTGATATTCTGATAAATCACCTGCATCATCTCTTCGAATTTATCCGATATGATCATGACGTTTTTGGCCTCATGAGAGCCCATGGTAATCACCTTGTCTATCAGCTGTCCGCATACCCAAACGGAAACAAGTCCGATCATGGCAGCCTCCACACCATATACACTCGCACCTAAAAGAACCGTAGCCCCGTCGATGCACATCACCAGCGTCGGCAGTGCAATCTTCGTATATTTGTTGATGATCAGCGGTGGAATGTCCATACCTCCGGTACTGCCACCGACACGGTAAACCAGTCCTATTCCGATCCCTGTACATACCCCTGCATAAATGGATGCCAGGAGTGGATTGCCGGTAACCTGAACATCGGGCCAAAGCATACCAAGCACAGAGATAAAGAGCGGGTATACGATTGTGGAAACAATGGTTTTTAACGCAAAGCGTTTCCCCAGCAGCACCGCTCCCAGTAAATACAGTCCGATGGTCAGTCCATTGATGACCAGACGCGGAGAAAGATTAAAAATCGGCTGCAGCGCAACAGCGATTCCCGCAACACCTCCGGAAAGAATGTCCAGTGGAAGAATGAAGAAGGTAACCCCTGCCGCTATGATGAGATTTCCCATAATGATGCTGATAATTTCGATAATCTGATCCTTTTTATCATGATTCTGCATATCCCATGCCTCGCTTTCCTGCTTTCCTATATATGATAGACGACTACTCCCATACAGTATCTGTAGCATTATCCGCTTATATTCCTGTTGCGAGCTTTTCGTATGTTCGCTACCCGAAATTATAACATATGTAAAAAATGAAATCGCAAGAAAATTCACGGATTGTTTTCACGTTTCTGAAACAGGAATGCATTTTCTATTATCCTTCTTTGTACAAGCCGCCAGAGATTCCTTTCAGAATTTATTGCCTCATAGATATATCCTGCCGGCGTCAACCCCTGCACGCTTTAAGGTGGCATTTCCACAGCAAAAAGAGATCAATTTCATCATTCTAAAATAATGAAATCAACCTCTTTTGTTCCTGCAAAACTGCGCTTACCCGTACGCATTTTAAATGCTTTCGATATTTGATTTAATATCCGCCCTTGCCTGTCGTTCCTTCTTCCACCTGCCCATATGTCTTGAAGCTTTCGATCACGACATCAATTTCTTCTTTACTCAGGACCGCCGGTTTTCCGACACACATGGTACGCCATTGAATTTCCGCAACCCACTCTACGTTTTCCGCTACGTTGAAGGCTTTCGATAAAGATGGTCCATAGGCCACCATGCCATGATTTGCCAGCAGCATCGCCAGACCTTCCCTCGTTGCCTCACTCACCTTTTCCGCCAGCTCCTCTGTGCCATAGGTTGCATAATCGGCACAGGGAACACGAAATGTCTGAGCTCCTGCAAGAAGATAATGCACAGCTTCAATCGGCTGCTTCAGACATGCAAAGGTTGTACAGTAGGTTGAGTGTGCATGCACCACACCTCGCGCATCCGGATGAAGCTTATAAATAGTCGCATGCAGCGCATGTTCACTGGATGGCTTCCGGCTTCCCTCTATAAGGTTTCCATCCAAATCCAGAATGACGATATCCTCAGCAGCGGTTTCAAAATAATCCAATCCGGATGGTGAAATCGCCATATAGCCACACACAGGATCATAGGCGCTGATATTGCCTGATGTTCCTTTCGACAAACCGGCAGAGCTCATTTTCTTCCCGTAATCTACAATTTCCTGTCGTTCTTTTTCCATTAACATACTTCGTTTTCCTCCTTATACCGTCGTATTCACTCTATCTCGATTTGTTTTCCATATTTCATAATACTCCTGTATGAGCGATCCCTTTTGCGGTTTATAGATTTTGTACGCTCGCTCATTTGTGTCTGTATGAATATTCCAATAAGAATTGCATACAGCTACACAGCCCATAATAGATGCCTGATGGAAATTATCCGGCAGTACCAGAGCCTTCTGCGTCAGATCACTGAGATGCTGACACAGCATTTCCGATTGAAAACCGCCGCCGCAGCCCAGAATTTTATCATGCTGTATCGGCAGCATCTGCAGCAGCTGTCGATACTGATAAAAAATAGAACAGGCGATATCCCCCACCAGGGCCCATGCAAGATCTATTCGATGCAAATCGGCGCGAAATGGCGGGCGCATGAAGAAGCCGCCGTTTTTATAGCCGCAGGCATGTTCAAAATCCAGAGAGGAAAAGGATGCGGTGCATTTTATGCTGTTTACTTCCTTCAATGCTGCCTCCAGATCCTCATAGCTCACACCGTCAAAGAGCAGATTTCGAATGCGCTGATAGTTCAATCCCGTAACACCGGGGTTTGTTTCCATCTGATACATGCTGCCCTTTAACCAGGAATCCGTCCAGCAGCGCTCCTGCGGATCACAGTATCGTTCTGTTCTCAGCGTCACCACAGGAGACGTTGTTCCTGATACAACAGCAATATCCCCTTCCTGCATACCGGCTCCAAGCACTGCCACCTGCGTATCTGCCCCCCCTATAAGAAAGGGAATGTCATAGGCGATTCCAAGCTGCTCCTTGATATCCTCTCTCATAAAACCCAGAAGAGAGCCTGCATTCAGCAGGGGCGGCATGGTAAGCTGCTCCAGCTTGAAACGCTTTATCAGTTCTTCACTCCATTGCTGTGTACCGATGTCATATAGCTGTGTTTCACACGCCTGCGAAGGTTCGATGGCAAGCTTTCCACATAAAACATAGCCAATCCACTCGCTCAGGCTTGTAAAGGTTTGTACCTGATCGAAAATTTCTTTTCTGCGCTTTGATAGGCCCATAAGCTTAGCAGCAGGAAAATCCTCCGTAACCCAGCGCCCCGTTTTCTTATAGATCCCATCCTTCTGTATCTCTGCCATCCACGCTCTTCCCCGGTTATCAATATTGGGAAGTCCATAGAAGTCTTCCTGTTTTCGGTTGATGAGGACAATACTTTCTCTGGCACCGGAGGAGGATATGGCATCGATCGTGATATTTGGATACATATGAATGATTTCCCGACAAAGTCCTAAGATGTTGCGCTTCCAAAACGAAGGATCAAAATACTGCGCATCCTCATATGCCTCATCAATATAATAGATATTTTCAAAGGTTTTCACGCAAATTAATGCGCCATCCTCACGAACCAGAGCAACTCTTGAATTACCGGTTCCTATATCCACGATCATATAATGCTTCATAACGGCATCTTCAGGGAGTGATAATTGTATACGATACGCTCCAGCTGCTCCTGCTTTTTCCAGGCCTTTAAACGCTCTGTGATGATATCCGACTGATGGTCTGTAACTTCATAGGTGGCTCCACAGATATGCGGTGTTAAAAGGACATTGTCATTTTCTATGATTTTCAAGTCATCCGGTAATGGCGGTTCGCTATTTAGCACATCCAGAAGAATCCCCTTAATGCGTTTCTCTCTTGCCATATCCTGCAATGCTTCCATATCTACGACAGCACTTCTTGCGGTATTCACAAAAACAGCATCCGGTTTCATCGTATACAGCAAATCTCTTGAAATCAGCTTCTCTGTAGCAGGAAGCACCGGCAGATGAATGGAAATGACATCACATGCGGTAAACAGCTCCTGCAGCTCACATTTTGTATATGGCGTATCACTGACATACGGATCGTAATAGCTGATGCTGCACCCGAATGCGTCCAGCAGGTGTGCAGCCGCTTTTCCCACGGCACCAAAACCGACGAAGCCAACATGCTTGCCATGCAGCTCATTTCCCATCCATGTATAATACGGTGTTGTTCCTTCTATCCATTGTCCGTCCCTGACCCATGCAGTTGCAGGAAGCAGCTTGCGCATATAGGCAATCAGCATTCCCACCAGCATTTCCGCTACAGCCGTCGCATTCCGGGCCGGAGTACACAAAACCGGTATTCCATGAGCACTGCATGCCTCTACATCAATATTTGCTGGATTTGCACGGCAGTCACCAATTACCTTTAATCCTTTATAGTTGGATACTACAGCTTCCGTGATGCGATCCAGCTCTGTAATCAGAATATCCGGCTGCACCGTTTTCAGCGCCTCCAGCATCTCTTTTTCATAAAAGCGCTCTCCTGTTTTATTCCATGGATCATATACGACCTCTTCAAACAGCTCCTGCAGCTCCCGCAGTCTGATTTCAGACATGGGAGCACGTACGTAAACCTTCATAAACCGACCTCCTTATCAATAAAACTGTGATACATCTTCCTCAAAATAAGCTGCGACATCATATGCACTATATACCCCCTTATCTGTTATGACACCATCAATCAGATAGGGTGGAGTAATATCAAAGGATGGATAAATCGCCTGAACACCGGGCAGGGTATTGTTGATACCGCGATAGCAGAGTACCTGCTGCGGATCGCGCTCCTCGATAATGATATCCGCCTTACTGCGCTTATCTGCATCCGGTATACCTGTCACAAAATACGGAATATGGAAGTATTTTGCCAGAATTGCAATCTGCATGGTTCCGACCTTATTTGCGATATGTCCATCCCCGGCGATTGTATCTGCGGCAGAGGTAAATAATGATATCCCCTTGTTTTCCATTGCATAGGCAACCATATTATCAGTAATCACCGTTGAGGAGAAGCCCATTTCATGACATACACTGGAGGTCAGCCGCGCACCCTGCAGGTAGGGTCTTGTTTCCGCATGATAAAACTCCACCTGTCTGTTTCTGCGCTGTGCAACACGACACATCATGCCTACAATCGTTTCTCCAAAGCACTGTGTCAGTACACGCCCTTTCTCCGGGATCTGATCAACCAGATATTCCGCTACCTTTTCCATTGTCGCATATCTGCGATTTAATGATTCCAGTGTTCTTTGTATGATCGCCTCTACCGCATTCTCGCCCCGATCGATTGCCGCATAGGCTGCCTGCAGGCATCCGCTTGTTATGACACGGTAGCGGTTTGCAGTCGTAATTCTGGCTGTAGCGATATCCTCAGCTGCAGTCTTCAGAAATTCCTTCTGCTCCTTCTGGTCTGCATTTCGTATCTGCCATGCTGCCAGGGCCATTCCCATACCGGCTGCAGTATACGGTCCGGCACTTTGCGTCACCATGTCCCGTATCGCCTGAACAACCTCCCGATAATCCTTACATTCCACGTAGCGGATAACACTCGGATAAATTCTCCGATCCAGTATACGGACCATACCGTTTTCAAACCATGCCACATGCTCATATTGCAGCAGATATGCAAGCCCCTTGTCCTGTCTTTCCATTGTATCAGCTTCCTTCCTTATTATAATTAACCCTTTATAGCGCATAGCATGTACCAATTTCATCAGCGTACCGCACAAAGCCCCTTACTTCATAAAGCAAGTACCATGCCTACATGCAGAGAGCGTGTGTATGTGCTGTTCTAGTGTATATGCCAAAGCACTACACACAATCCCTCAAGGTTCATCAGCCCTACGAACAAATCATGTTAAATTGTTCACTTACTTCCATTCCCTCATGAATCACCTTTCGATTCCGTATCAGCCAGATTCCCATTTTCAGCAATGCACGCTCAAAGGCTACACGCTTGTCTGTCTCTTTGATTGAGGTGACCTCCATAACCTTGGAATCCCCCACAACCCTGCGAATAATTTCCGTCCCTGCATAGCCAAGGGAATCACTCATTACATCTCTGAGATAGTGCTGCTTAAATTCCTTGGTACGATACAGCGGACATTCCACGCATTGTTCATAAACCTTTGACAGCTTTTCCATGGTCAGATCAATCGTATCTGCCACCGTATGTGAACACCAGGTGAGAAATTCTGTATGCCGGGGTTCTATAAACTGTATTCTTGCCCAGGCGAAGAAGAGATTGCCAATCACATTTCCGATGTCATATCCCATTGGTCCGTAAAACGCAAATTCCGGATCGATAATTTTTATTCCCTGCTCATTGATGAAGATGGAGCCGGAATGCAGATCTCCATGCACCAGTGCCTGCGCATGGTTCATAAAGCTATCTCTAAGCTGGGCAACATCGGCTTTCAGCTGCTCATTCTCATATAGAAACTCTTTCACAAACTCCTCATTCTCCGGTAATACGATATTACGATTCTTGTAATTATCATATGGCTCTGTAAGCACAAGATCTTCTGTAATATCACACAGCTCCTTATTCAGGAAGAGTCTGACATTATCTTTCTTCACTGCCCGATCCAGCACCAAATCTGTTGTAGGCAGAAGTGTCCTTGCCAGAAATTCTGCGATATTTTCTGCAAAGTGGGGAAAGAATCGACCTTCCATCAGCTCTTTCCTCATATTTTTATAGGCCGAAATATCCTCCATTGCCAGCACGCACATTGTTTCATCATAGGCATAAACCTTTGGAACAAAGCCCTCTGCCAGCATACCCTCCAGTTTGAGAATTTCCGCTTCAATCTTATTACGATATACATCCAGCGCTCTTCCGGAAGAGCGCAGAAATTTATCTGCCTGCTTTATGATGATGGATTTTCCACTATCCGGATTCCATACACGGAAAACATAATTGATGTTTCCATCACCGATTTCCTCTGCCTGCAGAACTTCATCCTTTTGAAAGTATTGCAGCTTGGAGGTGACATAGCATTTTACTTCCTCCACATCCAGCAACATGTGATGCTCATAGTTATTCATATACATTTCCACCTTATATTCTTCTATGCTTCCTTTTCAACCTGTTCTTTTTTCGTTCTGATATCCTTGAATTTCGGAAATCCGATGATGATAAAGACGATTCCGAAGACAATCATCAGCATGGAATACCAGTTATAGCCCATGATAGCGGTTGGCGATACATTCGCCAGACCTCCGGCTACCAGCAGCTGTCCGGCATATGGCAACAGACCATTAAATGCGGAGGAAAACAGATCCAGGATACTTGCGACACGCGATCTTGAAATATGGAAATTATCCGCAATATCTCTGGCAATCGGACCGGCTGCGATAATCGATATTGTATTGTTGGTAGTCGCAATGTCCAGAAGACTTACCAGAGCCGCAATGGACAGCTCGCCGCCTCTGGATGATTTTGCCCCTTTTGTCAGCTGATTCATCAGGAAATCCATACCGCCAAAGTGCTTCATCAGCTCTACCATACCGCCGACCATAACGGCGATCAAAGCCATATCCTCCATACCGATTGCACCGTCATGAATAATCGTAAGCGACTGTATCAGGGTAAACCCGCCATTGAAGCATCCGATGACCACTCCGGATAAAATACCGATGATCATCACGACCACAACATTCAAGCCGACCAGGGACAAGGCGATGACCAAAATATACGGTATGATATTCACAAAGCTGAAGGAACCGATATTTCCAAGACTCACATCGCCTCCAGACTGGATAGCGAGCAGAATCACATTGATGACAACAGCAGGCAGAACCATCAGTATATTCGCTTTGAATTTATCCTTCATGGATACCTCCTGCGTTCGTGTTGCGGCAATGGTCGTATCGGAAATAAAGGAAAGATTATCTCCAAACATTGCACCGCCGACAACAGCTCCGGCTAACAGACAGACATTGATGCCCGTTTTATTGGATATATCAACTGCAATCGGCATGAGTGCGGCAACGGTTCCCATGGATGTTCCCATGGAGAAGCTCAACAGACATCCAATCAGGAAGATTCCGGGCAGAATCAGATTTCCGGGCAGAATGGTAAGTCCCATGTTTACGATAGAGTCAACGGCTCCCATTCCCTTTGCGACTCCGCCAAAAGCACCGGCAAGCAGGAAAATCAGAACCATCAGAATCAGAGTTTCTTCTCCTCCTCCTTTACAGTACAATGCAATTTTTTCCTCGAATGGTGTTTTCTTATCTCTTTTGTTTAACAGTAATGCGACTCCGGATGCGATGGCGATTCCCGTCATCAGCGGCATGTTGTCAAAGCTTCCTGTTCCAAGTCCCGTACCCATGTACGCAACAAGGAATACAATCAGCGGCAGCAATCCAAGAAAACTGCCTTTCTTTTCATTTTTCATAGTACCTCCTCAAGTATCACATGATTCTTTAAGTAGCTTCACCCTCGGTAGCTGTCCTGTGCTTCCCTCCCTTCTCAAATATTGTTTTCTGACCGAAATGAAACCCCCTACAACGAAAATACAACATATTCAGTCACATGTCAACAGTTTTGTGTTACTTTTTGTTGTTTTATTTGTGTTTATCCTTGCTTTTCATGTTGGATATTGTTATATTATAGATGTCGATGTGACTTTCTGTTTGATTATATGGGATTTTGAAGGAGGATGATTGACCATTTCCAAATAAACTTATATAATATTCATAGAAATATTACGATAAGAAAGAGGGAAGACGTATGTTAAAGCTAGAACGGCAGTTGTTTATTGAAAAGGAGCTGCACGAAAAGGGCAGTGTACTTGTTTCCGAGCTCAGCAAGGTACTGGATTGCTCAGAAGAGACAATACGCCGGGATATCAAGGAAATGGAAGCGGCCGGAAAGCTCAACAAAATTCATGGTGGTGCCTATCTGCCGGATAAATACGACAAGGGTGTGCCGATTGAATTACGTGAATCATTCTTCGCCAGCGAAAAGGAACAGATGGCGGACAAGGCGGTGGATATCATCAAGGATCATTCTGTCATTATGCTGGATTCCAGCACGACATGTCTGAAGCTTGCGGAGGCAATCATCTCATCCGGAAAATGTATTACATTGATCACCAATTCGCTGCGTATCAGTTCTTTGTTTAATTCCCAGTCATCCAATGTGAATCTGATTTGTCTGGGTGGACAGCTTCATCGGGCAACTGCATCCTTTACCGGGTATCGGACGACAGATACGCTGAAGCAGAATTTTGCGGATATCACCTTTATCTCCTGTCCGGCACTGCATCTGCAGCATGGACTCTCTGACAACAACCTGAATGAGGCAGAGGTGCGCAAGCATATGCTGGAAAATTCCCACTATAAAGTCCTGATTGTCGATCATACAAAGTTTGATTCCATATCGGACGTCCTGTTTTATGACCTTGCCGGAGTTGACCTGTTGATAACGGATCAGCCGCTCAGTGAGACATGGGAGGAGTATTGCAGAAAGTCATCTATCGAAATTATTTATTCGTAAATACGATAGGAGGACATCATGAGAAATTTTACGTATCACAACCCTGTACGGATTCTGTTTGGCGATCATGCACTGGATCAGCTTCCTGATCTGTTCAGGGAATTTCATGTTTCAAATCTTTTGCTGGTTTACAGCGGAGATTTTATCAAAGAGCTAGGTATCTGGGATGCTGTTCGTAAGGCCTGTGTTCAAAGCGGCATCGCCTTCTATGAAGAGGGCGGTGTTGTTCCGAATCCGAAAATCGAGCTTGTACGTGAGCTGATCACACTGGGAAAGGAAAAAAAGATTGATTTCGTCCTTGCCGTTGGTGGAGGCAGCTCGATCGATACAGCAAAAGCAGTGGCAGCAGGAATACCCTATGAGCATGATGTATGGGACTTCTTCGAATATGCTGCTGTTCCTGAAACGGCTGTACCGGTTGGTGTTATCACCACCATACCTGCGAGCGGCTCCGAGTGCTCCAATTGTTCCATCATTTCCAATGGGCTGCACAAATGCGGCATTGAGTACGATTGCATCATCCCGAAATTCGCAATCATGAATCCGGAGTATACCAGAACGCTTCCGGCCTATCAGACATCGGCGGGAATTGCAGATATTCTCTCTCATATGCTGGAGCGCTATTTCACCAATACGGAGCATGTTGATACGACAGATTATATGCTGGAGGGTACAATGCAGGCACTCATGGTGAATGCCCGCCGTTTGATGAAGAAGCCGGATGACATTCATGCGCGTTCTGAGGTACAGTGCCTCGCCTTTATCGCGCACAATAATTTGCTGGATATCGGCAGAGAGAGTGACTGGGGAGCGCACCGTATTGAACACGAGCTGAGTGCACAGTATGGGATTACGCATGGAGAAGGTATGGCTGTTGTAACCATCGCATGGGCCCGCTACATGGCTGCGCATCATCCGGATAAGCTGGCGCAGCTCGCAAGCAGAATTTTTGGTGTCGATCCATTTGTTTACACAAAAGAAGATATGGCCTATATCCTTGCGGACAGGCTGGAGGAATTTTTCCGGTCGCTGCATCTGAAAACCACCTTGCATGAGATGGGAATCGATGATGCACATTTTGAGGAGATGGCTAATCGGGCTACCAATAATGGTAAAGACTGCGTTGGACATTATGTGGCGTTGAATAAACAAATTTTTGTGGATATACTGAAGATGGCGTTATAAAAAAGCTTTGTCATCACGAATGCAGGTCCGTGATTGCAAAGCTTTTTACTGTTCTGAAAGCACAACATGTTTTACTTGATTAAATGCGGGGCAATAAAAAAGGCATCTGCATCAGCCTGTACATTATATACATACCTATGCAAATACCTTATCACTCTCTATTGATTCTGGAATCCCCAGCTATTGATATAGCCAATCCACTTATCTCCAATATAGCAGGAATAATACAAGCTTCCATCTGCTCTGGCAAGAGAACGTTTGATTGTAAATTTCTGATTACGATAACCAGTCATTCGCTTCACCCATTTATCTGCTGGTGCGTTATAAAGCCAGTATTTCTGTGGATTCGGTGTATTAAAGACTCGAGCATTATTTTCTCCCCATCCAAAATACGTATCCTTTTTCACACTGTTTTTCAATGCGTAGGAATTTATATAACCAATCCATTTCCCATTATAATAGGCAGACCAGTAAGAGGTACCTTCTTCATTCACATATTCTCTTGTTAAAAGCAGTGGTTTGTTATTGTAATTTTTCATGCTGCCCATCCATTTTTTCTTGAATGGATCATAGCGATTGTAATTTGCAGCATTCGGTGACGAGAATACACGGACTCTTCTGGACAGATTATAGAACCCCTGCGCCTTTTTTTGCGGATAAGTCAGACGGTTACTGAAGCTTGCTTGGCTAAATTTATACTCGCCATTTATAAGGTTTGCTGTTCTGACAACGAAGCGGTAGGATGCCCCGGAGGTTCCCGTTTTAAAGGTATAGGAAGTCCCGGTTTGAGATGTCAGATAATTCCATTCACCATCGTCTGTTGTCTGATAATATACACGGTATCTCGTATTGTAAGGAACCTTATCCCAAGTCAGCTTGATATTTGTTCCCTCTACCGTAGCTGTCAGATTTGCAGGACTTTGTGTCTGCAGACTCAGCAGGGTATTTGTAAACATACTAACATCCACATTTTCTGGAGTAATTCCTTCAAAATCAGCTTCCGATGTATACTGCCATCCACTGTCTCCCGTATAGTACGGATTATCAAACGCCAGATAGCTTCCATATTCTGCAATCCATGAAGTAAGTCCTAAAATATAGGCAGAGTTTAGCTGCTTCTGGCAATAACTGCGATAGCTGTAAACGTGCACTTTTCCACTATAACCTGCACTGTTCATTTTATCAACGTATGTTTTGATAATACTTTCATACGTCTTAACATCCTTTGGCGGAACACGTGTTGCTCCATCATGATTATATGCCTTGAACGCCTCTATATCATAATAAATCGGATAAGACATATCAGTTAAATCATATCCCTGCAGACGTTCAATTGTACTATCCGCTTCCGCATAGGCAAAGTTAGCATCATATGCATAGCTGTATAGATATAAACCATAAGGAATTCCCAGACGTTTACATTCTCTTATATTATAATCAAAATATTCATCTGTGTATCCGACACCCCATCCGATTCTAAGAATTGCGCCGTCAATTCCCTCACTTTTCAATTTTTCCCAGTTTATTTTACCATCATGCTCAGAGACATCGACTACCTGCTTTGGATTTTCAACAACAACGCTTTGTCCATTCTTTGTATATGTAAAGGTTTTCGTTGTTCCGTTCATTCCCCAGACAGGTGCAATCAAGCGGGCATTTGCTGATCTGCTTCTATACTGCGTTTGTGGCTGCTGTGGCGTACCGTCTCCCATGGCAGCATTTTCAGCTCCTTCCATCTCACCAATCTGCTGATATGTATCTGCTGTAACTGTCTTAATTTCATTTGTATCTGTATTGGTTACAGTACCATCTGTATTCTCTGTTTCTTGTGCATGGACACCTGTCAGGCAAAGACCGGCTGCCAGCAATGTGACTAAAAGTTTTCTCAAATTCAGTACCCCTTTCTTTTTCTATATAAGTATAACATCCCTGTAGCTAATTTCCACATTTTTTTATAAATCACTAACATTATTTAATTAACTATGTGTTAAAAATACGATATTTTAAAGCCTTCACATATATTCTTAAGGAAATCGTAATAATCACACAAACATCTCAATTCCTTTATTTTTACATATTCTGTAATCTCCACATTAAATGATAAAAAGGGGAGGCTCCCCTTTTCTTGACATTACTCATAATAATCAAATCTGTGTTTTTAAATATGCGAAGATAAACGCATCCAGATCGCCATCCATAACTCCCTGCACATCACTGGTTTCACAGCTGGTCCTATGATCCTTCACCATGGAATACGGATGGAATACATAGGAACGTATTTGTGAACCCCACTCATTGGCTTTCTGCTCACCCTTGATTTCCGCCAGTCGGGCTTCCTGCTCCTCAATCATCTTCTGATACAGACGACTTTTCAAGACACGCAGCGCCTCTTCCCGGTTTTCATGCTGGCTTCGGCCATTCTGACAGGTGGCCACCAATCCGGTCGGCTTATGCACCATGCGGACTGCGGAATCTGTTTTGTTGATATGCTGACCGCCGGCTCCACTGGCACGCTTGGTCTCCACAATCAGATCCTCCGGTTTGATTTCGATTTCGATTTCGTTGTTAAACTGCGGCATAACATCCAGAGAAGCAAAGGATGTATGCCTTCTCCCGCCGGAATCAAACGGCGATATGCGCACCAGACGGTGAACGCCCTTTTCCGCCTTCAGATACCCATACGCCATATCACCCTCCACAAGGAAGGTCACGGATTTGATCCCTGCCTCATCTCCGGGAAGATAGTCCAGCACGCTGACCTTGAAGCCTTTTTTCTCAGCCCAGCGTGAATACATGCGATACAGCATATCCGCCCAGTCACAGGATTCTGTTCCACCGGCTCCCGGATGCAGCTCCAGGATTGCACTGGAATGATCATATTCATGGGACAGAAGAATCTTGATTTCAAAATCATCAAAGTTCTTTTCCATCTCCAAATACTCTGCTTCAAACAGCTCGAAAATTTCATCATCATAATCTTCCTTCAAAAGATCATGTGTTTCTTCCAGACCTACCAGCGCACTGTTCAGCTTTTCGTAGCTTTCCACGATGTCCTTGATACCGTTCAGCTGACGAATCAGTGTTTGCGCATGCTGCGGATCATTCCAGAAATCATCCTGCAGCGTCATGCTCGTCAGCTCCTGAATCTTATGTTTTTTTTCAGCTAAGTCAAAGTGACTCACCAAGCTGCGCAAGCTTTGCCTGATGAGTGTTCACCCCCTGTTTAATTTCGTATAGTTCCATATTAGTTTTCCACTTTTCTTTCTACCTGTACCTTTAAAGCAAAGAATACAACCTCACGTGCAATACGTGCCTGCATTTCCTCAAACATTTCATATCCTTCCTGGATATATGCCTGTAAAGGATTGTTCTGCGCATAAGAGCGCAGGTGAATACCGTTTCTCAGCTTATCCATCATATCAATATGCTCAATCCAGTTGCGGTCCATATTCCGCAGTACGATGGTTTTTTCAAACTGCTTAAATTCATCACGGATATCCTTGATTTTATCATCGTATAGTGTGAAGATTTTCTCTGCACAGTATGTTGTTACATCATTCTTTTCCTTACCCTGGATTTCCTCCAGCTTCAGATTATCCTTTTCTTCCAGTCCGAGCAGCTCCAGTCCCTGCAGAACACCTGCATAATCCACGCTTTCATCATGGCGGGTATGATCCACATTCGCATCCACCACACTGTCAATGACGCGGTCTATCATATCACGAACGATGCCGTGAACATCCTCATTTTCCAGAACGAAATTACGCTGCTCATACATGATTTCACGCTGCTTACGCAATACATCATCATAATCCAGCAGCTGCTTACGAACATCATAGTTATAGCCCTCGACACGTTTCTGTGCCTGAGAAATCGATTTTGTTACCATCTTGGATTCAATCTGTGCATCTCCCATGGATTCAAACAGCTTTTCAAATTTATCGCCGCCGAAACGAATCATCAGCTCATCCTTTAAGGAAACATAGAAACGGGAATATCCCGGATCCCCCTGACGTCCGCTACGTCCACGCAGCTGGTTGTCAATACGTCTGGACTCATGACGCTCACTGCCCAGAACGACCAGTCCGCCAAGAGCTCTGGACTCATCGGTAAGCTTGATATCGGTACCACGCCCTGCCATATTGGTTGCGATCGTTACGGATTTCGGGCGACCTGCCTTGGCGATAATTTCTGCTTCCCGCGCATGGTTCTTCGCATTCAGCACTTCGTGAGGAATCCGCTCTTTGCGCAGCAGCTCATGCACCAGCTCACTGGTTTCAACGGAAATCGTACCAACCAGTACCGGCTGCCCCTTTTCATACAGCTCCTTAACCTCTTTCACCAGAGCCGCAAACTTCAGTCTCGGGTTCGCAAAAATTGCATCCGGATAGTCGATACGCTGTACCGGTCTGTTTGTAGGAATTTCAATAACACGCATATTATAGATATCCAGGAATTCCTCTTCCTCGGTTTTTGCGGTACCGGTCATACCGGCAAGCTTATCGTACAGACGGAAGAAGTTCTGATAGGTGATAGTTGCAAGGGTACTAGTCTCTTCCTTAATGGATACACCTTCTTTGGCCTCAATTGCCTGATGCAATCCATCGGAATATGCACGGCCCGGCATCGTACGTCCGGTAAACTGATCGACAATGACGATCTCATCATCCTGTACGACGTACTCAACCTCATTTTTCATGATATAGTTCGCCTTTAAAGCCTGTGTTATATGATGTACCAGCTGGGTGTGATCCACATCATACAGATTCTTGATTTTGAAGTAACGCTCTGCGACACTTACACCCTTTTCACTCAGCATGATCTGACGGGTTTTTTCATCAATTTCAAAATCATCCCCCTTCAGACGTTTTGCGAATGCATCCGCCTGCAGGTACAGGTTTGCTGTTTTTTTCGCACCACCGGAAATGATCAGCGGCGTTCTGGATTCATCGACCAGAATGGAATCGACCTCATCGACGATTGCGACATGCAACCCGCGCAGCACGCGGTCCTTCACATCGGTAACCATATTGTCGCGCAGATAATCAAATCCCAGCTCGGAGTTTGTGGTATATGTAATATCACAGTTAAATGCATCACGCTTCTGAGATGGTGTCAGCGGGCGGGAGTTTACACCGACACTCAGGCCCAGGAACCGGTAAATCTGTCCCATCCATTCCGCATCACGGCCTGCCAGATAGTCGTTGACAGTAACAACGTGTACCCCCTTGCCGCTTAAGGCATTCAGGTAAACGCACATGGTGGAGGTCAAAGTCTTACCTTCACCGGTTTTCATCTCTGCAATATCGCCCTGGTGCATAGCAACCGCACCCATGATCTGAACCTTGTACGGGTACTCACCAATCGTACGGCGTGCAGCTTCACGAGATGTCGCAAAGGCTTCTACCAGCAGACTGTCAAGGTTTTCCCCTTCCTCATATCTATGTTTGTACTCCTGTGTTTTTTCTCTCAATGCATCATCACTTAACGCTTCCATGTCATTTGCCAGTGCCATGACCTGTTCTGCAGTCTTTTCCAGATTATGCAATGTCTTTTTTTCACCGTTTAATAAACGTTCGATAAAATTAGCCATTCAAGACCCTCCATACCTTCTTTATAAGTTTATATCGCCTGTTTCAAAACTTCATATAGCCTTATCTATTGTAACACAAAGTGTGTTTCAATAACACCGGATACAGACAATTTCAGAAGAATTTACATTTTGTTTCTTTTTTCCATAACATTTGTGTGAACAACCTGTCTGCGTTTTCGTTTACGTTAGCCTCCTCAATAATTTTACGTATCAATTTCAACTCTGGAAAGGATTCTGTTTGAATAAAAACCAGGATAGAAAAAGAGGACATTCCCAAACAAGCCAGGATTTCTGTCCCCTTCCTATTCCTTTTATTTCATAATGATTTCTGCCTTACATGCTGATACAAATGTCGGATCGCTGTTGTTTGGGCCCACCAGTACCACCATTGCGAATTCATTTCTTATCACAGTTCCCTATCCCACCGTCTGACCGCCGGCGTTAATGTCAACACCCGAGGTTCCGACTGGAAGGTAGGAGCGTACAGCATTTTCGCAGGCAGCACTGCATCCGGTTGGAGCAGGTACAGGTGCAGGAAGATACGTAATAGCTTCATTATATACTGCGCTCGTAATTCGCACAGATGCAATGCGGCAGATCGACACGGCCTCTTGAGGTACGCCCTGTGCATTGGTGAGCTGCAGCAGTCCATAATCAGGTGACGGCAGCAGGGAACCGGCACGGCCACTGGCATTGTTACCACTTTCCATTGCAACAACGACAGTATCGTTTGGATAGAGCTGAATGATCTGCAACAATATATTGATCATCTGCTGAACACACAAGCAGTCAGCACCACTTCCTTCAGGGCCGGTTGGTCCTGTGCTTCCTGTATTTCCCGTTGCCCCGGTCGGGCCGGTGGGTCCGATACCCGCTGGGCCCGTTGCTCCGGTACTTCCGGTTACTCCTGTGGCTCCCGTAGGACCGGTGATTCCGATACCGGTTGGCCCTGTTGGACCGATACTTCCTGTAGCACCACGAAATCCTCTGGGACCACGTGGGCCCTCACAGCAACAATCACAACAGCAATCACAGCTGTCATAATATTCATTCTCATCATATAACATGATTCTCACCTCTTTTCATAACCATCACAAATTTTCATGGTCATTTCAGAGTATGTTGAACGTATATCTCCGGTGGCTGTCATCTCCCTATTTTTATCATAAAAAAATAACCGTGACAGCCATTATACATTGGAATCACGGTTATTCTGTTTTTTTACGCTTTAACGATGTTGTGAGCCTGCAGTCCACGGTCAGTTTCAACTAAATCAAATTCAACTTCTGCATCAGCATCAATTGTTTTGAAACCTTCCATCATCAATTGTGAATAGTGGAAGAATACATCTTTTCCATCCTCTAAAGTGATGAATCCGTATCCCTTTTCCTGGTTAAACATTTTTACTTTTCCTCGCATTGCTTCAAAACCTATACCTTTCTATGCTTGATCTATTGCATAACATCATTATAGACAGTTTACGAGTGAAAATCAATCAAAAAATTGTGAACTTTTTGAAAATACAATCATGTTTTTGTAATATGTTTCTTATTTTTAAACAGTTTTTCATTTATGTATAAAAATTACATATATAGGGAAATATTTTTCATTCATAAGACATGTGCTTTGTAATGTATTATATGTTTTTATCTGTTAAAAACCATAGTTTAAACACTACATTCGAATATCTATTTGCCAGAAAACAGGAAAAGGATCCGGAGAACTCCTGATCCTTTTCTTTGCGCCATTTATGCTTTTTCTACATTTCTGGCCTGCAGTCCCTTATCGGAATCCACCGTATCAAATGTTACTTCCTGACCTTCCTCCAGGGACTTGTATCCTTCCTGTTGGATATGAGAATAATGTACGAAAATATCCTTTCCATCTTCTCCATTGATAAATCCATAGCCCTTCTCAGCATTAAACCATTTTACTTTGCCTTTCATTTCTGACTTCACCTTCCTGTATCTATGTCAAAGTATAGAGAACATCCCTTTTCTTTTCAAATCTTTTTTTTCGCAGGATTCGACAAATCGGGGATTCGCACAAAGCGCCAGTGCCTCTATCTTATACCTATGCTCCTGAAGAAGATCATATGCACAAAGTAATGTATTTCCACTTGTAACAACATCATCAACCAGCAACAGTCTGGTTTTTGGAAGAACGATATCCGGTTTCATTTTTATTACCTGGGAAATATTTTTGCGGTTTTCAAAGCTTTGCAGGGACTGCTTGTGATTACAGGTCTTATAAAATGGTTCAATGGTCTTTAAACGGCAGGCATGCAGCATGTCCTTTACCGGATGAAAGCCGCGTTCAATGGTTTTTTCTTCGCTCGAAGGAAGAAGAACGATCGTGTAGTGTCGAAATTTAGCATTGATTTTTTTCATGATGTCATGGAAAAACACGTCTCTTAGAGCTGTATCCAGACCTTCCTTATATTGAAATATCATATTTTCCAGAAAATCATTATATACATATGCGATATGCAGCTTTATGCCATTCAGCTTTACCGTCTTATTCAAAACGGTTAACTCATGACGGCAGGCTCCGCACAAAAGGGAATCCTGACGCAGGAATTCAAAAAGACTTTGCTGATTTGTTATCTCCTCCATACATAGTCGGCACCATTCTTCCTTCATTTTGAATCCCCCCTGTTCATCCTCTGTAATGCCTGTATGCAGCGCTCAATATCTCTTGTTTTTCTTGTGCACAGAAACAAACCTTTCCCTGTCGGCATTTCAATATTACGTCCAACACGGCCAATCATCTGAATCAGGCTCGCTTCATTGAATACCGGATGATCAGCATGATAAATCACAACATGTACACCCTTGATGGTGATTCCTCTTTCCAGAACGGTTGTCGCAATCAGACATTCGTAGCGCTTTTCATGAAATCTTTTAAGGATTTTTTCCTTATCCTTCGTTTTTGAAGTAAAGGAAGTACAGCGAAACACAATACGCAGCCATCTGCTCATCTGCTCTGCCAGAGCTATCGTCGGTACAAAGACCAGGGTCTGTGCGGCTTCCTTTTTCTGCCACTTTAAAAATCGGATAAGCTGATACAGCTGTATGGAAGGCAAGGCTGCTTTCACATCAGGTACGATCAAAGGATAGCCATGCGGTCTTTGAAACAGCTCGACCATCTGCAGTTTTCCCTGCTTTACATCTGACAGCATTTCTTCATCCGGTGTAGCGGTCAAATACAGACGGTTCCCGATACAGGCATGTATTGCAATCTGCTTCAGCACAGCATTGCCACGATAAGGAAATGCATCCACCTCATCCATGATCAACAGATCAAACGCCGCATGATAGCGATACAGCTGGTGCATTGTGCATATGATGAGATCACCCTCGGTGACCTCAGTATAGCCCTCACAAACCGCGATCACATTTAGATTTTTAAACGCATCCTGCATGCGCTCCCGTATTTCCAGAACAACCTGACGACGGCTGATGGCAAAGCCCACCTTGCAGCCTTTCGCAAGGCTTTGTTTAATCGCCTCCATGACAAGCTCCGTTTTGCCGGCACCACAGGCTGCATATACTAGCACATCCTGGTGATGATTCAGGTACATTACTATTTCTGAAGCACACCGTTTCTGTGCAGGAGTCAGTGGATATTTCAGCTGATATGCTGTATGAATCGGTTTTCTACATACATTTTTTCTTTCCGGCAGCTCTCCTACCCCAATTCTTCCAAACATGATGCATTTTCGACAGTACCAGCCCTTGGCATCTTTATAAAAGTAACGTTTCTCTGTATTTCCGCAACGCAGGCATTGCATAGTATCACCTCCATAGTTCTATACGTATGAAAGTGGTAAAAGTCCTAAAAAAAAACAGAATTTTTTTCATTCTGTCTTTTCTAACTTATGCGATATTTATTCGATAGTGCTGAAGCATTTCCATTTGTTTTTTATCTGTTTTTGTAGAATTGCAAACTATTAATTTGCTTCTTTTTCCACCTGTAAGAAATGCCATGCATCTGCACACATTTCTTCCAGTCCTCTTTCTGCTTTCCAACCAAGCTCCTTCAGCGCTTTTTCTGTGCTGGCATAGCATTGTGCAATATCCCCAGGACGTCTAGGATCAATCTGATAAGGAACCTCGATATTATTAACCTTTGCAAATGTATTAACAACATCCAGTACACTATATCCTATACCAGTACCGAGATTATACGCATCAACACCAATTGGTTCCATAACCTTATTCACAGCATTCACATGTCCCTTTGCAAGGTCTACTACATGAATATAATCACGTACACCCGTACCATCCGGTGTATCATAATCATTTCCATAAACATGCAGATAAGGCAACTCCTTATTGGCAACCTTAACGATATACGGCATCAGGTTATTCGGGATATCATTCGGACTTTCTCCCAACAGACCACTCTTGTGTGCTCCGATTGGATTGAAATAGCGCAGCAAAGCAATATTCCACTCATTATCTGAAATGTATAAATCTTTTAAAATCTGTTCAATCATCAATTTTGTCGTACCATACGGATTCGTAGTAGGTCCCAACGGGAAATCTTCAAAGATAGGTACACTTGCAGGGTTTCCATATACTGTGGCACTTGATGAGAAAACAATGCGCTTGCAGTTATGCTTTCCCATTACCTTACACAATGCAAGCAGCGACATCAGATTATTCTGATAATACATAATCGGTTTCTGTACTGACTCTCCTACCGCTTTATACCCGGCAAAATGAATAGCTGCATCAATTTTATGCTCACTGAATATTTTCTCCAGTGTTGCCTCATCACAGCAATCTGCCTCATAAAACGCAACACGCTTTCCTGTAATATTCTCAATCTTATCAACAACATCAGCCTGTGAGTTATACAGGTTATCAATTATCACTACTTCATTACCAGCTTCTATTAATTCAACGCATGTGTGGCTTCCAATGAATCCGGTACCACCAGTTACTAAGATTTTCATGTACGGTTCCTCCCTTAGTTTATCCATGTCCTATTATAGCATAATCCATTACTGATAGCGGAGAAACAAGAAAAAAAATAAGGATTTCACAAAACTAATCACCTTCAGTATATCAATTTAACCGTTTTCTATGCTTTTATATAACTCACCAAAAGCTTTTCTATCGCTTTAACTAAAAAAAGACCATGACGAAAGTGCTGTCCTAACACCATGGCCTGTTTTCCTGATAGTTTGATTTTTCTAACGCTGCTTCACAACTAATAATCCAGACGTCTGTAATACCGGCGAATATCCATTGGATGCCTTGTTTCTCTTTCCATATACGCATCGATCCGGTTATTTACCGCATGCATCACCAGGTGTGAAATGTGCTTTCTGTACCCTTCACTGATTCCCTTCAGCTCATAATCCCTTGTATCGATAATCGTGTAATTCTCACAGATTCTTGGCAGGAATTTCGCGACTCTTTCAGACAGCGGACGCTGCGCATCTTCTCCTATGAACACGGTAACCGGTGTTTCCTTTGTGATGATTTCAAACATACCATGAAAGAACTCCCCGGATGTGATGGACTTCGTCTTGATCCACAGCTGTTCCTCCCAATAGCACATTGCATAGGAATACGTTGCGCCCCACTGGTTTCCTGCCCCCACAAAATAGTGGATTGGATCATTCCAGTGTTTTTTTGCAAATTCCTGTCCAAATGCATCAGCCTTCTTTTCCACATCAATCAGCGCCTGTGCCAGATGTGCTTCAAATTCCGCATACATAGCATCACAATCCGAAAATTCCCCATTGTTCTGCATGAATCGATCCGCAACCATAAAGAACTTCAGCTGTTCATTCACCGGATACGCTATTTCATAATCCACCAGCTTTGCAAGCTCGGTCGTATCAATGTCAATAAATCCAATCACCTTTGCCCCGGCTGCCTGCATACGCTTTACAGCCTCTACCACTTCCACTGTGCTGCCGGTAACGGATGAGGTAATTACGACAGTGCCCTCACCCACACGCTTATTCCCCGTCGTATTGTACTCGGAAGCATTTTCCGCCCAGGTTTCGATTTCTGATTGTTCCTTCATATGAACCGCCGCCTGCATACCGCTCGCCCAGGTTCCCCCGATACCCAGCCAGCAGATATTGCGATATCCCTGTGCACATATCTCATCGACGATCCGGTTGATATCCTTACGGATTGCTAGTGCACCATTGACACTGCTTCGTGCCCATTCTTCATTGAATTTCAATAACATGTTCATGTCCTCCTCTTATTTGTAAATCATTTATCTTATCCGGCAAGTATACCGAAATAAGCACCTGCAATACCGAGAACCATCGTTCCCAGAATCAACATGATCGGATTGACTTTTTTCTTCAATAGCCAGAAATACATCCATGTACCACCCAGTCCGATCAACCCGGGCATAATTCCGTCCAGAATAGACTGCAGGGTGGTGACCTCTTCACCGACCTTACTCAGCTCGACATTCAAAGTCGTCCATACCATATCCTTTGACATACAGCCAATAACCATAACACCAAGAATACTCGCTGCCGCAAGCAGCTTATCCATCATACCGTTGGCCTGCATTCTCTGCAGATACTTGAAGCCAATGCTATAGCCGAAATGCGCGCCGAAATAGCGGATGATAAACGCAGGTATGTTATATATCAGAAAATACACAATCGGTCCAAACATATTTCCGTTCTGTGCCAGTGAAATACCGATACCAACAGCAATAACCCGCAGACAGCCGACAAATACAGAGTCACCGATTCCGCTCAGTGGCCCCATCAGTGCCGTCTTGATACTGGAAATCGCCTCTCCGTCCACCTCGCCACGTGATTTCATTTCCTCCATGGATGCCACAATGCCGCCAACGAACGGAGCAAGCTGCGGTGTGATATTAAAGAACTCGACATGGCGTGTCAGTGCATCCCTGTAGCCTTCCTCATCTCCTGCATATACCTTTTTCAAAATTTTATTCATCATCATGGCAAAGGCGATGTGCATCTGCCGTTCATAGTTCCAGGAAAACTCCATTCCCAAAGAGCCCTGGTTAAATGCCATTCTGGTGATATCCGCTTTCTGAATGCTCTTATCGGATTTAGAAGTCATCATCATCGCTCACCTCCATACCAGCTTCTCCAGCTGCGGCTCCCTTCAGATTCATAAAATCGAATTTGACAACAATCAGAATCACACCCAGAATTGCCACGCCTAATACAGGTACACTCATATAAGCTGCAAGCGCAAATCCCAGAAAATAGTAGGGAACATTCTGCCTGTTTACCGTCATGCGCATCAGCATTGCAAATCCCAATGCGGGAAGTAATCCGGCTGCCGCAGCCATACCATCCGTCACATAGGCAGGAATTGCATTGATCATACTGCCCACTGCTTCACTTCCCAAATAGAAAGCAAAGAACACAAGCAGGAATCGTCGTACAATGGTGATCATACCGATCAGCCAGTGTGTTGCCACAACACCGCCGTATTTTCCTTCCATGGCATAACGGTCTGTAAAACGCAGAATCACGGAATTAAATACATTGCAGAAGTTACCGATTGCCTGTGACACCAGTGCAATCGGCATCGCCAGCGTAACCGCCGTTTCGATACCCTTCCCCATGGAAATTGCAAATGCAGTGGCCAGAACACCGCCGACAATCGTATCCGGTGGAACATATGCCCCAATACTGACAGCCCCCATAAAGAATAATTCCAGACTTGCGCCGATAATCAGTCCCTGATGCAGATTTCCCAGCACCAGGCCAACCAGCGGTGCAAGAATAATTGGTCGATTGATATACAGGGAGCCCAGCTGATCGCCGAAGACACCCAGACTTGCAATCAATCCGATTAAGCATGCTTGTACCATGATTTCCTCCTCTTTTGCATTTTCATGCATGTTTCAGGAATTAAATTCCTGTATATTTGACCCGCACGGTTGCGGGAAGCGGACCTTATTGATGCAGTACATGCTCCAGTGCTATTGGAGATTCTGCCGGCAGCTGCTGGATGAATACAGACACGCCGCGCTGCTGCAGCTCCTTTAATTCCGCCTCATCCTTATCACTGATGAAAATCGCCTTGCTGATTTGACGACAGCCTTCCCTTCGAATCGTTCCGCCCAGATTGAGACTGTGAACAGCCGGACAGCCTGCACTCAGCACATTGGCATCATGAATGGTCTTTACGACCACCAGCAGTCGGTACGTATCGGTGACTCCGCTGTTGATTGCCTTTATGGAATCCTCCAGATTTTTAATGACCAGCTTGACCCCGGAGGGCTTTGCCAGCTTCATGGTCGTTTTGAAAACCTCGTCATGTACCACTGCATCATTGGCAATCAGAATGCAGTCAGCACTCAATTCATTGGTCCAGGAAAATGCAACCTGTCCATGCAGCAGACGATGGTCCACTCTGCATAATTTGATCATATTTGACACCCTTTCTTTTGCGCTTTTTGCGCTTACTCACATGTAGAATAAAGCAGTTCAGCTATCTTTTCTTACACCCCACGCTCTTCGTGCATCTGTATGTCTTCTTTACAGCATGTGGTTACTCTTTTGTGCTTTGCGATTGTTCTTTTTAGGTTGCAGTATTTAAAATTCATCCTCCTGCGACGAAATACCTTTGACGGTTTCATTGCAGTACATGATCCCCGTTTTTGCTTCTGTGAACAGACGGCGAATCAGCTTATCCGCATCCTCATCGGAAAACAGAAACAGATTCATCAGCATCGGCAGATTCATTCCGGTTAACAAATGGAAATGCTCCTTCCCGATATATTTCATCAGTTCATTGTTTACACTTCCCCCGAACAGATCCGTACAGGCAATGATTTCCGCATCTGTCGGGATTTTCTTCATAGTCTCTTTGATCAGATCTGAAATATCCTGCCCGTCTTTCACATAAGCGGTTATAAGATGCACATGCTTCTTCTCTCCCAGAATAATGCGGATGGAATCATAAATCCCCTGTGAGAACATCCCATGACTTGCGAGTATATAATGTCGTTCCATATTCTCCCTCCTTTCACTCCTCAAAGCTTTTCAGCGTTTTCATTTCCGCAGACCATGGTTTTTCATAATACCTTTGGGTTGCCGTTTCCAGTGACAGATATCCCGGATAGCCATATTCCTCAAGGACAGCAAGATCCGCTTTCAGATCACGGCTACCATCCCCCCAGGCCAGATGACCGGTCGGATTCCCATCCACAAAGTGAATATGGACAATATCGCTGCCGAAGGCCTCGAAGTATTCCCGGGGTGTATGTCCCATACGTGCCATTGCCCCAAAATCGATACACACCTTGAGACAGCTGCTTCCAACCTCGTTTCGATATCGCTGGATGTCCTGAATTGTATTCACAAGACGCGATTCCTCCGGCTGCAGAGCTTCCAGAGCCAGAATCACATTTCTCTTTTTTGCATAATCTGTGATTCTCTTCATCATAACGACGGAGCGATTCCATGCTTCCTCCACCGTTTCACTGTAATAGCACCATCCGCTGGTCACCAGAACCTGACGGCATTCAAGCTCACATGCGATATCAATCATCTGCCGGTAATAGTTGAGTACCTCTTCCTGACGATGCTTCTGCTTGACTGCGATATTGTTCGGCTTTGGGTTTGTCTGTTCCGGACAGATGCCGATGATGGTTATCTGATAGCGATCGCACAGCTTCTTCAGCTGTTCCGGCGAGTCATGACGGCGGGCATCCACATAATAATGCATGGGACCGCTCCACAGCTCCACATAATGCATGCCCAGCTTATGGACGGATTGAAAGAAATTCTCCAGCTCATAAAAGCGGTAATGGCAGTTCATCGCACAGAGTCTGTCTTTAAAATTCATCTTCTCCTCCTGCCTTTCGTACATCATTTTCTATATATTCAAAGAGATATGCTATTTCCGATAGGGGCAGCTTGACATGGTAGTGCTGCAGCATAACCTCAAAGCTCCGGTTGACATCCGCAATAAAGTCCTCATGCTGTTTCTCAAAGGATGACAGGTCTGTATATTTTTCCAATGCCGTTTTTGTGACCAGACGTTCCACCAGGAAACAGATATGAATATAAATGCCGACAATGGTCTTGCTTTGAAACTTACGACCCATCGTATGCTGAAGCGCACTGACGGAGTCACTGACATAATCCAGCAGCTTATCTGCATTCAGAATCGTGATATTTTCCATGACTGACTGCATGGAGAAATTTTTCAACAGCTGACGGTCAAATTCTTCAATTTCCTCTTCCTTCAGATATGGTCGAAATACCTGATTCAGCTGTTCGATATGTTCGAAATTCATGATATCCTCCAGCGTCACACTATTGACCTTTTTTAGCTTCAGCGAATACGGCTTGATCATCAACACCACATCATATCTGTGAAATAAAATGTCCTCTGCCTTATTTTTCATCAGCTCATCATATTCATAGGAAATCATTTTCAAATCAATGGGACGCGGCAGACTGTTTTTGAATAATCGGCACAGCTTTTCTGAAATGACCATACCGGCATCATTTGTGAATACGATTGCTTTTTCCTTCTTCGCCTCTGAGAGTACCTTGTAATTGCATTGATTTTCTGCACAGGCCGTTTCCAGCAGATTCTCCAATTCGTAGTGCTGCTGTATCTTCATACCGATATTCAGAGCAAGTGAGGTGGAAATATTATTGATCACACCGACATTCACACTGTCTGCAATCACCTCGCCGATTCCCTCCAGTGACCCCATATCGACAAGCAGGATAATGTTTTTCAGATGCGGATTTTCTTCAATGAAATCGTTCAGCTTGCCGCTGATTTCCTGTACCGGTGTATTCAGCGGCATATCGATAGCTTCAAACGTATAAGAGTTCAGCAGCGAATTTGCGGCATCGGCAATAGAGCTTGCGGTAGAGTACCCGTGACTCAATATGATACCCACAGTATCTTGAGAGCGGATATCACGATTGTAGAAGTTGATATTCAGCATCAGAAAGATACGGTTCATTTCCGACAAGCGCATGTTGATATTGGAATGCAGCTGTCTGGCAATGGATTCCGTCAGAATATATTCATTGCTCATATTCTCTGCCATTTTCTTTAGACAGCGCTGTATTTCCTTCTGGTGATCCTGTTCCCACTGATGCAGGGAGGAGGTGTTTTTCTGCGCAGAGACGAGCATTCTCGCCAGTACATAGGCACAGTTGATCGGCAGATTGATATTTTTCATGAGCTTCACGCTGTTCAGCACACCGATGACTATTTTCTCCATAGCCTCCAGTCGGCCGTCATAGTACGTTTCCTGAAAAACAAGGATATCGTAGTAGTAGCGCAAGGCCTTCTGCCCCTGTTCCAGAAAGCTGGTAAAGGCATGTGTATCCATGCAGGTTTCTTCAAATGCCTGCAGCAGCTGTTCCCACATGATGAGGATTTTACTGCCGGCTGCGTTTTTCTCCACTGCGTCTATGCGAATCAGAGAATCACTGTCCCTGCTGTTTTTTTCCACCTTAAGATGATCGAGCAGCTGAACAGGCAGGTGATACAGGCAGATGTCCATGCGCTGGTTTGATACACAGTCCGCAAATGCATTGGCACATATGGTACGGATACATCTTCGCAGTTCATCGATATTGCTTTCAAAATGGCAGCTCATCAGGAAATGCTGAAGACGCTTTGATATATAAATCGTGCGTTCCAGACGTGCCTGTTCTTCCTGAAAAAATTTAATAACGAATTCCAGACGCTCCTCCTCGTTGCGTTCCTGAAAGGATGGGATGGAACAGATAACAGGAATGCTGAGCAGCAGGCTATGACAGAAAGCCGTATGCGGATCTTCACTGGTGGAGAGAATCAGATGGACACGGGATTCAATCTGTGCCTGATCATCCTGCATTCTCGTAAATTTATTTCTGCTTAAATAGTCGGCCAGCTTTTCCTGACATTCCTCACTCAGATGACTGGCGTCCTCTATACAGAGGATGCCTTCATCTGCCTCCTCCAGCAGTCCCCGCTCTGCCGCTTTCCCATCTGCGGCACCTTTTCCAAACAGCTCCTCCATCTGCCTGACTTTATCCTCACCGCGAAATGCCTTTTTGCGAAGCAGCGGTATCTCTTTTCTCGTGGAGGTCATGTGATTCAGACAGTATTCATGTGTGAGTCGTACCAGATAGGATTTTCCACATCCCATTTCCCCATGGAGAATGACAGGTAATCCTCCCTGCGGATAGGAGAGGGCGGTTTTCAGCTGTGCAATCGGGTATTGCAGGCTGCCGTCACAGCCGATTGCTTTTTGAAAATCCTGCAGCTTGGGACTGTTCCGGTGCAGCTCCTTCATAAGCTCACCCAGACTCAGATATTCACAGCTTTTTAATTCCAGCTGATACTTGCGTTCCAGCACACTGCGATCCATATAATAGACGGGACGCGTACTGATTTTTATGATACGCTCATCCTTCACCAGCTCATTGAGATACTGGGAGGTTAAGGAGCGGGAGATGTTTAAAGCACTGCTGATACTGATTGTTGTAAAACCGCCCAGCTCATTCATGCGCAAGCCCCGGGTAATTTTCTGCAGATATTCCAGAATCTGCAATTTTGATGTTGTGATATTCATGAAAGCACCTCACTTTTCCGGTACCGCTTGTTTACGATACCATTATAGAAATTCACATTGCACTGTGTCATCAGAGTCCTGTATTTTTGACACTGCGCAATGTTTCCATTCTAACTCAAACACTAAAGCGGTTTCAACACTATACAGTGTTGATTTAAAAGACACTGTTGAAATGGGGGCAACAGTGTCTGTTTGAATTTATATATTCCAGTGTTTGGTATTTCCAATCAAAGATTACAAAGTCTGATGCTTTCTTTCTGCTTCTGTAATCATAGATAATCATGATTCTGTATGAAGGAATTTCATTATCTCAACAGGAATCTGCTCCTGCCGTTTATTATATTCCAGTTTGACTGCTTTCAAGATATGTTCCAGAGTAAGAAAAGCTTTACCTTCCATTCTCCAATAACAAGCAGCATTGACTGCAACATTTTCAATTTGCGCCAGAGTCAGATTCAGGTGCTCTGCAAGCCAGGTGCAGGGAAGCTCCGTTTTCAAAGGGATACCTGAAAAACAGACTCTCCATTTTTCAGCTTTAACAGTTTTATCAGGTAGTGGAAACCGAATCATGACCGTTATGCGCCTTAAAAAAGCATCGTCGAAATTCTGAAGGATATTGGTTGTCAGAATCACAATGCCCTGATACTGCTCTATTTCCTGCAGCAGAAAGGCCGTTGCACTATTCGCATATTTATCATTTGAAGAGGCTAGGGCTGTTCGCTTTCCAAACAGTACATCCGCTTCATCAAACAACAGGATACAATTATTTCTCTGAGCATTTCTGAACATTTCCCGCAGGTGTTTTTCACTTTCTCCGACATATTTATCCATAATCATCGAAAGATCAACCTGCCATACCGGAAGGTCAGCTTCCTTTCCCAGGATTCTGGCAGCCAGGGTTTTACCGGTTCCGCTGGGGCCGTGAAACAAGACGATACAGGCATGTATTCTTTCCTGTACATGATAGCTAGTATCCCCCATATGCTGAATCCTGAATAAAATATAACGCAGCTGTTCCTTTAGGTCATCACTACCCAGCCAGTCCTCCCATTGCGCATCATGAGGCAGTACTTTATAAAGCGGAGATGTGAGGTCTCTTGAAATTATATCCATATGATAATTTTTCAATCCGCTTCCCTCCGGATCAATTTTTTTATAATTCACCATATCCTGCGGTGTCATATGAAGATAAGATTTAACCCATGTCTTTTCCCAAAGAAAGAAACTCATTGTCTGTAAATCTTCTGCAGATAAATACAGAGGTAACTGAATAACAGGATATTTGTTTGTGAATGACGACTCAGCAGAAATAATAACAGGGATCTTGACATAGCTAAAAAAATAATCTAGAAAGGAAATCTCTTCTTTGAGCAGATCCTTTGCAGTATCCAGATAAACAATACCTCCATTCAGTAGTCTGCAAAAAAAGGCAATACAATACAATATTCGAAGTCGTTCCTTTTGATCTGCCTGCTTCCATGCAATACCAGATAGTAAAAACACAGATTCTTCGAGAATTTTTGCACACCGCAATACTAAGGTTCGCTTTCCTGCATGTGCTTCTGCAGCCAGAATACAGGATTTTTTCAATGTTATATTCTTCAGCAGTTCTGCTTGCTGTTCTTTATAAATTGGAGCAAATGTCTGCTGGGATACTTCCATATATTGAAACGCCTTATGCTGAGCCAAACAGCCGCTGAGCAGATAGTATAAAGCATAAGAATGTAATTTAATCGGCGTCATCATCAGATAAGTTCCTTCATTACGCTGAAAAAGCATATCTTCATTCAAAAAAGCCATACAGACAGCCGCTGCATCTACAGGTAATGGTTGCATTGCAGAATACCATGATAGAATGACGCCTAGAGGAAGAAAGGATGCCTTTGTTTGTTTATATACATAAGAGGATAAAGCTGTGTCTGTCTCATAAAGAAAGGCACACAGAAGCAGAAAGTACAACATATCTTCCAGCTGAAACTGTTCCTTCACATAAAGAAAATTCGGTTTTGGATAATCAGAAGGCTTCTGAAGCTCCTGAAATAATACAGCAAGCTCTTTTGGTTTTTCCTCAGCCTGAAGCAGTTCAGATAATTCCAGACATTTCTTTAGGTATTCCTGATTACTCACCTGCATACCGTAATCACCTCATCTCATAATATCCACATAATCCAATTCAGCAGTGTCCATCACTCGGTCTGCTTCCCACAACGCTGCTGTAACACCAAGGAAGGCATTCTCATCCATATAGGACTGCCTTGTAAAATGCACATGAGCCACTGCATTCGCTGGTACCTCCTGTTGAAAAAACGACAACAGCTTCCGCTTTTGCCTCACAGGTAAGCAAGGTACAAACACATGCAGAGTACGCTTCTTTATCTGCATACATATGTTAATGTGAAACAAGAACTTCACCAGCTCAAAAAGATAACGCAGACTGCCCTTTTCCTGATAAATTTGATTCCATAAAGCCGGAAGCCCGCGCAGTGCAGACAGCTCTGCATACTCCTGAAAGTGCTCCAGTCCCAGCCATGTAAGCAGTTCACGAAGATGCTCCTCATCCGCACAAAGCGGATCCAGCTGCTCATAAAATTGATCAATTTCCTGTTCCAGAGAGAGATACACATCCTTGAATATAGACAAATACGCATCCAGCGTAGGGTTGTTTCGGTATACATATGGCAGATATTCACTAAACAAAACGGCCGGATAGCTTAATTCATAGCCGATGAATTGGAGTGTATTGCCTTTCGGCTTGCGGACCTGAAAGCAGAAGATAAGATAGCGTCCCTCACTTGCTTCCTCCCTGCCATACAGCAGCAGGTCCTGTTTGCTTTTTGTAAATCCATTCTGCCGGATGACATGAAAACGATCCAATACAGAAAAATCAAGCAGCTGCTCTCTTGTGGAAGCAGAATCAAACATCCAGACGGATACCTGCAGTTCCCACAGCTGGACAAAATGCAGGTGTAGTTCATCCCAGGTCCCCTTCACTTCACCACAGTCAAAGACGTCACTGACATAAACAGCCTCATCGTTTTGTATGCCCATGCATAAGGCACCGTTCGTGAGCGGTGTAAAACCGATCCATGCCCCCTGCAGGCTCATATCCTTATTCGATTGGTAGCTCAACGCTTCCCGCACATCATCACCTCATTTAATTTATTATAAGCAATGCGTAATCACAACATCCGCAAGCACGTAGGATACAGCAGCCTCATAGCGCAATACTTCACTTTCTCTATCTGTCTGAAAACAGCAGCGGATACAATCCAGTGAACATTGTTCTCTCAATTCCTGTCGAAGCTCATCCGCAGCAGCATCCACTTCTTCCTGCTGGCAGCGCTTCATATATGTTTTACAAAGCGCCTCCGCCTGTTTCTGTATCTGCCAAGAAACTGAGTTCGCAGCCTGCAGCTGAATCACTGTCCTTTTCAGCTTAATATCCTGTACACTCACATCATCTGTAAAGGGAAGATGCTGTTCCACAAGGTGCTGTACATAAGTCTGATAGCTTGGCATATGGCAGGCATGATCACAGCTATCCAGAATATAGAGCATCCATTTTCCAGGCATGCTCTGTATGCGAACCTCCATCAGGGATAGCAGCGGATATTGCAGAAGAAATTCCTTAAGCTTCTCCTTATGAAAGAAGATACCGCCGTATATCATGGCTTGCTCATACAGAGATGCAGACAGGGCATTGCATCCATTCATATGCGGATGATAAATCCGAACCGTTTCCCTATGCAGGGTAACCGGCTTTGACAGCTGTTCAAAAGCGGTGAAGAACAAGCCGTTCTCCATGGCTTTAGGGAGCTGAAAATCTCGGCCGTTTCCCATGATGATGCCTGTTTCGTCGCGATAGCAGCCCATTGCACCATTGGCCTTCTCATAACGATCAATGACTACGCCATCCTGCCATATACCCTGTGCAACCTGAAAAGCAAGACGATATGTTGATGCAGGGGCAATATCAATACGCTGTGAGCTGATTCCGTTTATCGTAAAGGTGGATACCAGCTCTTTCAGCTTCTCTCGCTGTGCAACCAGCCTTGCGAAAATCGCATCAGATGGAAGCTTCTCCCAGTAAAAGTGACTGGCAGTTCTTGTCTGCACTCTTCGGCAGGGATGCTGAACCCATCGTCCATCCAACTTCTGTATCTGCAGTATGTAGTTCTCCTTTGCGATATCCTCTGCAATCCGCAGTTCTGTTTCCTCCAGACTTGACAGCATCCATGTTTTTGCTAATGTACTGACAGCCTGCAGCAGAATCACATTCATCCAGACAGCCTGTAAACCGATTGGATGATCATAGCACGTTTCTTTTATTCGCAGACGCAGCCAGAATCCGTTTTCCTCAAAGCAGGTGGTTACCGCCATATCCTTACCCGGACGAAACCGTAGCTCACCACTGTTTAGCAGCGCATGGGTATCATCCTGAACATCACAGGCGTTCTGCCAGCCGTGAATACTGAAATAGTCCACCTGCATATCCACCAGCTTCGGCCATTCCAGTCCGTATACTTGCTCACAGGAATTTTCCACACAGATGTAAAAGGAGGAAACAGCATCGCGTGGCAGCGGATTCTTCAGACGAAGGTAGAGCATACAGGCATCCTCACTCAAAGGCAGTGTATAGGTTCCCTCCAGCGATCGAAGCAGCTCTGTAATCTGTTCTGAATGGTACCCGTTCTGTACATAGATGGAGCATATTTCATTAGGAACCAGGTGATAGGCATGCTCTGCTTCCAGTGTCAGATAATCCTCACCCAATGCTATGGAAAACGGCGTACCCTTTTGTAAATCGACAGGGTGATTCGGTTGCATACGAAACGGCAGTGATCTGCAGCGAGTTTCCGGCAGCGGCTCCTGCTGAAGCAATTCATACTTCTTTTTATGCGATTCCTGCACCTGCTCACTGTAATAATTCAGCATATCCACCAGCATCGCCTGCATTTCCAGCAGCGTATAGGATACATCACTGGGATATATCTCTTCTTGCTTTGTCCGCTGCTTCCATTCCTTTAGCGCATCTGCGAACAATTCCTTATAGGTATGCGTATCTAGCTTCTGTACATTCATATCTGCCTCCATTTTATGCAAGCACAATAATTCAGCCGGCTCTTTCTTGATTCCGGGTATGTGAGAAATCGTACAGCTCTGCATAACCGATATTGACCGATTATTTTGTATCTCATTCCCCTTCCTGTACCTTACATTGAGAAAGAACCATTTCGCCCTCTTACATTCTACTTATGCTGTGTTCTTTTTCATCTGCCCTTCGCACTACCCGCACATTGGAAACCCGCATGATTCCCTGCTTGATATGCCGCAAAGCATGCAGCGGCTGTACCCTCGTGGATGGTGAGGAATGTACACGGCCTCTGATTTCACAGCAGACAATGTGCAGACCCGGCAGAGCATTTCGTACAACATGCACAATTACCTGCTCTTCACAATACATTCCGATTCTCCACCCATCCCCGTTTCTGCCATGTACAGGATGCAGGTACTCCCTGATCACTGCCTCCACCTGACGGTCGATATCCATATCCTCATGCTCTATCGTCAGCTGGATATTCAAAAGGATTTCGATAGGAGAACATATGTTAATTTTAAACGGAAAGGTATCCGGAAGCTGTTGTACAAGTACCTCCTCCACCTGCTTTTTCCGTTCACTAGTTTGTATAGAAAATACTTCCGTTTCCCATAACACCGCCACATGAACGATGTGCTGTTCCACTAAGCAGCTGACGTCCTGCAGATCGCAGAAGCACTCCATCAGAAATTCCTCCATATCGCGCAGTGTCTGTATATGCATGTGGTTTTTAGATTGCGCAAGGCGCTTCATCAGATGTGCATCCGTCTCCTTTTTTCTCTGCCATACGGAGTCGCTCAGTGTACGGATAGAGGAAATCCGCTGCATGCTTTGCGCCGGAAATACGACAGTCCCCTGTGGCAAAGCTTCTGCGGCAGACTCCTTACGGCAGAGGAGCCTTATTTCAATATGCTCATTCTGCAGACAGCCAGGAAATGTCTTACGATAAAAGGTTACAATATGCTGTTCCTCATCATATAGCACCCTGCGTTCTGCAAGTTGCTCAGCTTCAGCCACAAATGTACAGCTCTCCCAGCACTCCTGTACACGGAATTGCACTTCCTGTACATCGCCTTGGCAATGGACAGATACGGGAAGCTCATGGAAATGAAGTGTTTTTTCTATTGTGAATTCATCGTTTCCCGCAACGTATACGCAGTTTTCATATATGCGGCAGATACGGTTATCCCAATGCCCCTTTTCCTTTCGCACCTGTATCCAGTATCCGCTTTTTCCAAAGCGTTCCTTTGCCTTCACCGTGGAAGGAAAAAACATGCTGAGTAGCCCGCTGTGCGAAAATCCGCCGGTTTCATCCTCTACGGAAAGCTTTATCTCTCCATCCTCTCCATCTATCAGAAACTGTACATCCTGGCTGCTGTCAAAGGACTGCAGCAGCTCCACAAACATACGGCAGGGACCAATGCCGGGCTTTTGATTCAGCAGAAGGAACATCGTATCCAGCTTCACAGGGAAGGACGGAAACAAGAGAAATGTCTGCCCGATGCCGATATCCTCCTGCTGCCCATTTGCCCACAGTAGAATTTTATCTGGAGTGATGCGTTGATTTCCATAATCAAACTGCCAGCGTGAATGCGAAATCACAGGTATATGATGATAAGCGGGAAGCTGATAGCAATTTTCAGCCTTCGTAATCATCAGACGGAACCAGTAGCTTTCTATCCCGTCATAAACAAAGGGACACATATCCCTGGGACAGGTAAACTGAACACTGCAGGATTCCCTGGGCTGGTGAAAAAAATCCTTTGAAAAACGGACTTCATTCAGCTTTACCCACTCCCCGTTGAAATATTCCAGACGCACGCCATCCACAAAGACATCGTACACGATCTGCTGTCTGGGCAGCCTGCGCATGAAAAGGTGATAATCTGTTTCTTCGATGAGCTCTTTTCCTGCCGTATATACCACTTCCTCTGTGGAAAACTTCCATGTCAGCGCTGCATTAAGGCGTGTGAATACCTCATCACAGCGCATATAGCATGTTTGAAATATGGAAATTGGAGCATCTGCGAGAGGAAAATGTCCGGGATTTTCTTCCATATCCTGTACACTGATACTATCCGGATAAGAGGATGCAGGTGGAATCCGCAGAAAAATGCTGTCGATATATAGAGAAGGCAGTGTCATGACATCACATACCTCCATGGTAAACACGAGGGTTCCCTCGGAAATCGGAAAGGCTTCATGAAAGTGAAAGCACAGATGATCTTCATCCTGCATAAGCGTCCAGTCATCGCGCACCTCGTCTTCCCAGCAGATGCTCCATCGTACACTGGCAGAGGTCAGCCATGTCAGAAAGGATTTTTTCTGCGCTTGCGCTGTTTCAAAATATACCTCGCAAACCGGATGCTTCCTGCGTTTAAAGATATTTCCAACACAAAACTGCAGCGCATACCGCTGTATGCTTTCTTCTGTCTGTTGAACCAACGGTATATCTTTATACACAGGAATGTGCGTGATCGAGCGATGCTCAGGATCGGCAAAAAACGCCTCCTGTATGGATGTATGCTGCAGGCAGATATCCTCCTTTACCTTTACCGGCAGCAAAGCGCTTCCCTGAATATAGAAGTGGGTATCTTTCTTTACCAGCACACCCTGATACGCTAAAGAGGGATGAAGTTGCAGGCAGGTCATAAAGGGGGAGGCATACAGGCGCTGATAAGGCATGCGGTTCACATACAGACGGTGATGAACATCCATCATTTGCTGCAAAGCCTTTTGTGTATTCAGTAGCATTTGAATTCCGATATCCTGAATAATCGTCGCAGGATCCGTTTCATCAGCCTGCCACTGTTCAAGATATGCCATTTGCCGCGCTTTCTGCAGTGCTTTTAAATCGGTCACAGCTTTCCCTCCTTTAACGTTCTCCTAAATGGTTGACAGTATGCGCAAAACAGTTATCCGCTTTCCAAAGCCAGGGGATACTGTAACGCATCTCGCTTGCTATGCTCAGTACAGAGGTAGGAAATCGTAATCAGCAATACTGCATCCTCTCTTTGAAAGTCGACCTCAATATCTGTAATGCGCGGTTCCCATGTATGCAGGGATGCGATAATTTCCCGGCGGATCATTTCTTCCGTTTCAACGCTTTGATTCTCAAAGACATAGTCCTTAAGACGGCTGCCGAAAGAAGGCAGCATCCATCTCTCCTGAACATGGGTCGATAGAATCAGAAACACGCTGTTTCGAATGAGCTGTCTTTCATCACACAAAGATGAATGGTGTGTCCATGGATCAATTTGAAAGGGAAAGGAAAGCGTCGTATCCTGCGTTTTATCCAAGTTTAACGATGCCTCCCTGTACTTCGGTGATTCCGCTTGCAGAGATTTTCACGCTGGAATTTCCCTTGATTCCGACCTCCAGCTTTGCCTCCAGATTCACCTTCTGAGCACTGAGTTTTGTATCCATGGTGGTTTCACTTGTCAGCGCCTGTCCTTTGATCTGCAGCTTTTTACCTTCGATGCAGATAGTTCCATCCTTCTTCATGGTGATACTGCCCTCACCGCAGACCAGCTTTAATTCTTTTTCCGCATCCAGCTTCACACAGCCGTTTTTGCCATCCAGCAGCAACGAGCTGTCCTTCAGCTGCAGCTGCAGCTGCTGTTCCTTTTCATCCAGTTGCATAGCGGTATCCTGGCAGGTGATTTCTGCTTTTGCGGCATTCTCCTCATCCCAGAGCGAAAGCTTCATTCCGTTTTTCATAAGCCACTGCTTCTGTTCATTCTTCTCACTGCAGCCCTCCCAGATGGAAGCATCACCGGGGGCAATACAGCCGATGGCAACCGCTCTTCGCATATGCTCTCCGCTAAACATGACCATCACCTGATCTCCGATTTCGGGACGGCACAGAAAACCGTAGCTCTTACCGCCATATGGCAGCAGCAGCTCCACATCCTCCAGTATATCCTCTCCCTTTTTCATGTACGGAAGTTGTACATGCAGGGTTGCTTTTTTCTCATCCGTTCCATATCCGCATACTGTCGCAATTACCATATTGCGGAAACTGTTTTGTTCATCCATATGCATCAGATCCATAATTTCATCCTTTCTCTATGACAGCTTCCCATTCACTGTAGGCACTTGTATCGTCAATGTGGTGCAGCATGTGCGTTACATAGCCTTTCTTTTGTTCACCATCTCCGCTTTTTGGAAGTACCAGTTCATCACCGCATTGCAGCCACGGCAGAAACACACACTGTCCATTTACCTTTGCATAGCTGTTTTCTACTTCCTTTTTCATACCGGCAACCATGCAGTTCAGTTCTTCTATATCATGAAAGCCGTCATCCACCACACTTGTGGAGGTATGCTTCAAAATGCCGGACAGTTTTTTTGTATAAGGCAGGGACGATAGGGTAACGCTCTCCTGTACGACTTTCTTCTCCTCATAGCCATCGCAGGTTGCGACTGTAAGCGTACCAATCAGATCCTGTATCGTATATAGCAGCTCCACCTGCTGCACTTCCTGCGCAGCATCCAGCTCCATCATTTCTTTGGACGCTGTATAACGCGGTTCAAAATGCAGCGTATCTCCCCGCATATAGCAGGTATACAAAGCCTGCATGCACAGCTTCTCCAGAATATCGAAATCACTGCAGCCCATCACCGGCCATATGGAATCCATGGAGTGAGGCAAGGGTGTCATCGCAAGGGATGCGTAATATTCCGCATACAGCGGTGTTTCCAAAATATCCTGCAGCAATGCATTCTTCATTTTTCCGCTTTCCACAGCTGATCGCTTGTGCAGCATCATCAGTCCCTTCACATCCTGTGCATAGATTTCCAGCTCCTGCAGCTGCGCATGTCCACTTTCACGCAGGGTCATCGTATGAACATATCCCTGAAAAATAAGCTTTTCCTTCTTCTGATATCCTCCAAAAACGCTAAGACATGCCCCGCTTTGCAGATTGCTCAAAACCTCACCGGCATCCGTTATATCACAAAATAAAACCTCGGCTGTATTCGTTTTCAGCTCGCATGTTGTATCAATGTGCATACGGCTCAGACTCAGCGCCCCCGGATACAGCTGTCTGCCATCAACCTTTACGGTACAGGTCAGCTTTTCAAATCCGGAATTGGATGCTTTTAATTCACTCAGCTTCATAATCTGGCCTTTTTGACATTTTGTTTGCGGGCGATTTGTTTCCAGTCGTCGCTTTCCTTGAAGCTGCGCATGGATTCCAGGAAAGAGGTATGCTCCATAAGTTCACCGTTTTCTTTCGGCTCTGCTTCCGCTATCTGTTCTCCGTAATATTCTCCGGCAATGGATATGGAAACCTCCGCACGCACAGGAACTCCGGATGGTGAAAACATCGTATAGCGGACATCAATTTTTTCCAGAATCCCAATCACACAAATCGAACTCCAGGTAAAACATATTTTTTTCAGGTTTTCTTTCGTCTCCACACCGACATTTGTATAGGGATACAGCTTACGGATATAGGAGCGTACATCCTCATAGCTTTTTTGTGAAAGAGAGGTAAAGGTGTTGTAAAAAAGTGTTGTGGAAAGATGCAGAACCTGTTTATCCTTTTTTGTTTCCACCGGATTGACATGAGGATCGCCTGTTCCCTTTTCCATATCATATAAAGATGCAACAGCCTCACTGATTGCAATCTCGTTCGGATTAAACTGTACATGAAATGAATTTGATCCGGGTTTTCCGCTATCATCTACATTGGACAGTTTTGCCTTCGTCAGCATGTCGCTACCTCCTTCCCTCACGCAGACGCTCCCGCTTTGTTCTGCGCTCCACTTCGCGTATCACCGTGTTTACCAGTGTATTCATATCGTTACGCTGTACAGCTGCACGATGCTCTGGTTCACGTTCTACATGCATCTCATCTCTGCTTTTTTCTGAAATGACCTCTCGCTGCAGCTGTATTTTCTCACGATGGATCAGTGCCCTGCTCTGCTGGTATATCACAGGAATAAGCACCTGCTTCCATGACTGTGAAGACAGTGTCGTAAACAAGGAAGATCTGAACAGGCTACCGGCATAGGAGTACTGTGAAAGGCGGTTCATATGCGTGTTCAGGCAGTTTTTTATCTCTCTGTTATGTAAGTAGCTTACAGCCAGCTCTTTTGCTTTCGCAGGATGGTACTTATAATAGCTCTTTTCCTCCAGCAGACGCTGCTCTGCCAGCCGTTCGATAGATTGCTTAGCAAGGTGTAGCTGCAGTATTCTGGAAGGGTACTTCCTGTTTATAACTTTTTTTGACTGAATGATAAGGCTTCTTTCATCATTTTGATGATTCAGCATCAGAAAAGTCTGCGCCTGGTGTACATGCAACGTCATCATATGGTGAATATGATGGGTATGCTCTTCCTTTCGTATGACACTGCTTCTGACTTCTCTTAAAACGGTCTTCGCTTTTAAGAATGTCGGATGAAATTCATGATGCAGGGTCCGATTCAGGTGCAGTGTCATAATCGGACGAAACCTCTTCAGCTTTCGTTTCCTGCGCCAGCTATGAAAGAACATGCAGTTCTCCGTATGCCAGTGTAAAGGTGTCAATCAGTGCTTCATTCCCCTGTGCCTGCAGGGAGGATACCTCCCATTTGGATACCAGCAGGTTTTTCAGCATATAGGTTTTCATAACGGTTCTTCCATCATGTCCATAGACCTCGATCTTCATAGAATCAAGCTGCTCTCCTACCAGATAAAACGGATGAGATTGTCCGCTGTAAACACCTTTTTTCAGGGTAATCGTCCCCTGTGCAGCAGTACGTTTAGGGAAAAGGAGAACAGCATCATTCCGTCCTCCCTCCTGGTATGTTTCAACTTCGATTTCTCTGGCGATTCCGCTCAGCTCCTGAAATCCCATCATCGTATTCTGTATGGTCACACCAAAACGGTAGGCATGCAGCAATTCCATTGTCATAAATATACAGATACCGGGTGATGGTATCCTCTCCTTTTTGCTTTCATACGCACCTCCGTTAGATTATATATCAAATATACTTTCTGCTTCTCCATTCGCTCTGCGGTTGATTCTGCCAGCCTCATCACAGAACCGGTTGCGCTCAATATGCGGTAAAAGAAGAAGCTCGTCATAGGACCAGTGAAAATAATAGGCCAGGAATGATATCTGTTCATACAGTGTATCGCGGCTGTACAGACTCAGTCCTGCTGATAAAAATTTATCGGTTCCGTAAACTCCTTACCGCAGTGCGGGCAGATAACACGTACCATCAAATCTTCATTATTGTTGATCGTTTCGTACATGTTCTGTAAAAAATTCACATCAGCTGTATACATATCTTCGATCATTTCCGGTGTCACGAAATCACAGCCATCCAGCTTCACAATGACTTTGCTAAGTAGAATGATGGTCGCATATTCCGGAGCTGCCTTTGCTTTCGGATGACGGGAGGCCTCAATTTCATCCTTCGCGGTCGCCAGTCTCATGAAGCCTTCCTTATGGATACCGCCATCCTCTGATCGATAGCCCTTTGGCAGCTTGAATTGATATTCTGTCTGCATATGGTTTCACCTACCCTCTGATAATCGCTTCACACGCGATATCCACGGATTCCACAGCCAGTTCATTTCCGGTTGCACTGAAATCGGAAAGCGCCAGCTTGATAGGAATCGCCTTCTGCAGCGTCCAGGAAGTAAGCACGGATTTGTGATCATCCCCCAGCAGTTCTATTTTTACATCCTCCTGCTTTACCGTAGCAGTTTGTGCGCTGTTCAGCCAGTCATAAAGTGCCTTGCTGGCGGTCAGACCGTATTTCAGTGTGACATTGCCATATTTGACGATTCCCTGCTGCTTGATTGGTGAACTGGATTCATAATTTCCTTCCCGATATTCAATCGGTTCGTAGGAGATGTCCCCTCCGGATATCTCAGAAAAGCCCATATCTCCAAGACTTCCCACGGTGACCTTATAGTTATATTTTTTAAATGGATATACGACAGCCATAGTGCTTCCTCCTTAATTGTTATTTTGCTTTTGTTTTATATTTTAAAGACACTCCCTGATAATCCAGAGTATGTGCGTACAGCATGATTTTATCTGTTGTATAATGAATTTCATCCACCTGAAGTCTTGTACCAGGCGGAAGCATAACCTCATATTCCTCAGCATATTTCTGTTCGTTCTTAGGTAGATATGCCCCATGCTTTCCTAATAGTTTGATAGACCATTGCAGTGATTTTTTTGAGTATTTACTATTCTTGTCATAAAAGGTTGACACTATTTTATTCATAACCACAATTTCATTTGTTTTGTAAATTCCCGGGTTTTCATTCGTTATTTTGTATAGCATTTTGTAGTTTGATTTATAAGCAATCAAATCTTCCCCCCTACCTACCCAGTTCCCCTGATATGGTGTCAACAAATTCATTTTCCAGTTAAGTGCCAACAGATTTGCTGATTTTAAATGATTTTCATCAGTATCAACTTCATCTCCCTGCGTTCCCAGCATTAGCATTAGCGCCGTATTGATTTCCCTATATGTATTCGTCATATACAGTTCCGGAGCACCTTTAATTTCCCCGCTTAATTCAAATACAGTTTTGATTTCATAAGTGGTTATACCTGTAAAAATAGGATCAGCAGAAAGGATAGGAAGAACTTTATCTTGTATTTGTTTTGAAGAGAAAGCAGTGTTCCACTGTAATCCGATAGCTATCAAAGTAGCAGCTCTTTCCATACGGGGTGTATCATCTAATACGTGATGATAGCCCTTCTCAAATTTTTTATCAATATAGAATAGCAGCGTTTCTTTTGTATTTGAATCCCAGCGTTCAACAATTTCGGCTCTGAGCAGACTGGAATCCGGCTTACGCTGATACCACGTAATCCAGGTTGCTGCATTACTTTTTCCGCTTAAAGGGGCATAAGGACTGGATACATCATCTGTTATATAATAAAGCTTATCTGGCTGTTGTTTATTTTGATACCATGTCAGTTTTAAATCCTCCAATCGATAGCTGCAATCCCCATTTTCTTCAAGAATCCATGCTGGCTGTAATACTGCAGATGCAGGTACGGACGGACTTGTATGGGCGATTGCATGCTGCTTTACAGGGATCCGCTTTAGACAGTCACCAATCGTATCTGCTTCTTTCTCCAGGAATGCATGATCTTGTATTGCATTCCCCTTTATATGCTTATTTGCTGTAATTGGTGACATCATCTGTTGTACTGCGTGACCAAGCTCATGTGTGAAGCATGATTCAGCAGTTGATGCCATGTGAATTTCAGGGAACCGCGTAAACGCCTGTGCATGAATATTCCCGGGCAAACTGGAAGCACGATGAACTGAAAGGATGGAATCTGCGCCATGGTAAGCATTTGAGGCTTCCTGCATGGCCTCCTCTCGATTAAGAAAGCCCCGTTGTTTCATTTTATGACAGTTCCTGCATCTTCTGTGTAATACGGAAGATAACGAACTCTGCCGGACGTACCGGTGCAATACCAATCACACAGATTAGCCGACCATTCAGAATATCATCCTGTGTCATGGTTGACGGACCGATGTTGATAAAGAATGCCTCATCCTCACTGGAACCGACCAGCGCTCCGCTTCTCCAAAGCGTATTCAGGAACATATGAATCGTTCCCTCCACACGCATCCACAGATTAGCATCATTCGGCTCAAACACCGCCCAGCTTGTATTGGTGCGAATACTTTCCTCCACATATATAAAGAGACGGCGTACGTTGATATATTTCCATGATGCATCGCTGGACATGGTTCTGGCACCCCATACACGAATTCCCTGACCAGGTAATGAACGAATCAAGTTGATGCCCTTCGGATTCACCTTTCCCTGTTCTGCTTCATTGTAATTTACACTCAGACCGGTACAGCCGCGTACAACCTCATTTGCCGGTGCCTTAAACACCCCGCGTGTATTATCTGTGCGGGCATAGATTCCTGCCATGGCTGCACTTGGCGGGAAGAAACCGCTTGTTCTGAGAAGTGGATCATATATCTGAAGCCATGGATGATAAATCGCCCCGTAATTAGAATCGAAATAAGATCGATGCGTCTGCATATCATCCACACTGCGTGTATCGTACGGCATATCCAGTATCGCAAAACGGTTTGCAAGAGCTTCACAGTGTGCCACAAGTGCACTTTGTACCGCTGGAATCGTTACACCCGGTATCGCCATAATACTGACATCATCCACTTCCTTGAAGGCCTCCAGCCCGCTGCGTTTTCCAGGTCCCTTATCTTCTCCCAGAAACAGCTCGGCACCTTCTTCCACAACGGTTTTTCCATCCTTCAAAAAGCCGGTATACAGCGCATCATTCAACTGGAACTGCGACAGCCATGCTTCCAGCTTTTCCACCGTTTCTTCCTCGATTGTGAAAGTCCCCTGTAACAGGATACCCTTTGTCATAACGCGGTTGACGAAATCTGCTGCAGCCGTATTCCATGTCACATTATATGTTTCCACCATACCATCACATTCCGCCTGCAGAATAAAGCCGATTCTGTGCAGGAATATCGATGGCAGCAGATTGTTATCCACATAAGGAAGCGTAAAGCTGCGCTCCAGTTCCAGCTCGCCCTCACGCACACTGACGATGCGGTTATATTCTTTTCCATCCCCCGATACCAGCTCCACAAGGTCACCGGCCTCATATCCGCTGATGCTTTTCACACGTACGATACGCTTTTGCTCATCCCTCGCTTCTTCAAGAATATTGGTCTTAATCAGTCTTTGCTTCTGCATGGTAACACGTACTTCATTTCCCCACGCGCCAACGCTTCCGGCTTTTAAATGCAGTGCAACGCCGTCCTGTTCCAATTCCATGGACGCAGTTGTATCTGAAGCACTTGCGACACGCATAACATAACAGCAGCTTCCTCCGTTTGTAAAGAACTGGTCAATTCCATATGCCAGATGCCGATATTTCACAGCAGCATCCAGATACCCTCCAAACACGCTGCGAAACTGCGAAATTCCTGTAATCAACACCGGTTTTCCTGTGACAGGTCCCCGCCTTGCCAGACCGATAAAGCCTGCCGTGGATGTACTGACACCCTCCATCGCTTTCGGACCGCTGTCAAATTCCTCTACGTATACGCCCGGTGATAAATATTCTGCCATTGTGACTCCTCCTTTTAACCTTAAACTATACGCTTACGTATATGTTCAATTCCTATGTTCTGCTTTGAAACTCCTTCGTTCTGTTTCGTAAAGCTTTTTATCTGTAATCACAGCCGTTATGCTGCGACCAGTAAAAACAAGCACCGATATGATTTGTTGTACTGTGATAGTTTTTTTCTACCAGGATCATCTGACACTGATTTGCAGCCATGTTATATAGACCATGGTGCCACTCATAGGTGACTCCAGGTACAGCTGCGTTTGCCATTGCTTTTGTATATCCTGCTGCTACACCAGCAGTATCTGCACTGGTATTATCGGTTGCACGATACCCGCTCATATTGATGATAACCCCTGCCGTATTGCCCTGATAGCAGTTTACAGGTGCTATCAACAGGGGTGTGTAACTTGGAATAAACATATTGGCAAAGAATGCACGCATAGAGGGAAAGGACCCATAATCAAACGTAGAGTACACTCTGCTCTTGAAATAATCACACATTCTCTTTGTTGCCGGTGGTAACCCATTTCGATATGTATATCCGATCAATGCCTGATGAATCTCATCCAGCATTGTATAATCATTATATGTCTTCCCGTGGATTACTACAAACCGCTGGACCACATCCTTTTGTACAGTATCGGAAGTATTGTGGATAATGAATTGATTTGCTTCCTGCTCCAATCTGCTATCTGAAACTACACTGCCTCGCTGTTGACAAACAGGAAATGTATTCTGCTTTTGTTGAACGATATGTACAACCTCATGCTTGATTTTATTCTCGTGAAAAGGCGCCAGATGAATGGTATTCTTCTGTGCAATTCCAACAGCCTGATAGTCTGCAGGCTTGGTACTGTTATAGTGTACCTTCACGTTTGAGAGATCACAGCCTGATTTTCTTTCAGCTTGAGATTTCAAATATGCTGGAATAGCTGTTATTATTTCAGGCATTTCCTTCTTTAAATATATCATACTTACTTTACCATTACCTTTTGTGCCGGACTGGATATAAACTGAAGCATGCCGCCATATGCACACATAGCTCTTGCATCGGTTGTAAGCACGGGACTTCCCTTAACCAGTACCGTGGGACTGCTGATCATCCAAGGTCCCGCAATCATCGGCAGGCAGGGCATCGGCGTCAGTACACCCAGTGCAGCCGCCGTCGCACTCGCCACCGTGGGATTTGCCATACTCTGGCACATGCCAAACGTGGCAATACTTGCGGGACTGATATCCAGCATGGTCCCTGCGGGCATCCCGCTTAGAACCGTGGCATTCGCCATCGCCTGAAACGGACAAGGCGCGATACCAAAGGAGCATTTCATCACCGCACCACTTGTCACCATCGCACCCATATCAATCTCCTCCTTTGTTTCTGCTTTCTGTCACAACATCGACATGCCGTACGATATTGACCTTTTCAGATTGCAGAGAAGCAATCTCCACCGGAGCCACCCGCAGATATAAAGCCGGCTGCAGAGGCTGATGAAGACTCTCCCATACATGGATTTTAGAATCAAGCTCCATATTGACAAACTGTATCGGTATCTGCGCGGCATTCACATCCAGCATGCATAAGTCATGAAAGGTCTGTATCATTTTCTCATACAGAATCTCTTCCTGTTCCTTGTTGTAGCCGCCAAAGCGTGCATCTTCATTGACAAAGATCAGATAGCTCAGCTCCATCAGTTTCGGAGGAAATACACGGGAATCTCCATCCACACTGGCATAGCGCTGTGCGGTGATGGAGTATTCGCTGATATCATAAAGATAGATACCAATCTGTACATCCTGATGCTCGTGCCTTGGAATACAGAGCTGCACGCCGTCGCGGTCAAGCAGATAGTCCGGATACAGCTGTTCCACTAAATGCCGGCAGATTGTTCTGGATATTTCATGGATCATTTTACGAATTTCTCACTTTCTTCTTTCGCTGCCGCATCCTCTTCCAGCATGATTGTATAAAGCAGCTTATCCTCATAAATTGGATAGCCATAGCCGATGGATAGTTCTGTGACAGGATACAACACACGCTTCGTCAAATCTAATTGCAGATGATACTGCAATTCCTGTATGTTATTCTTATGGTCTACAAGACTGGTGCATTTGCGATACTCCCTGAATGCCTTGTTTTCCGTTAGCCGTAGGGCAATCACATCATAGGCATCCATCAGACCAGTCACCGTATGCGGCCTGTATTTTTTCTGCCAGGACGCCTCAATCTTATCCGGATCTGTCCCGGTGTTGGGGTCATCAATATTGTTATCCACCATCATGACAGAGGATATCACGATGTCCTTTGCCTCCTGCTTATCCTTCAGCTTCCACTCCTTTTCACTCTTTTCCAGCTTTAACGGATATTTGGTGAAAAAGGCCAGTGAGAGCAGGTCTGTCTTATAGACGATTGCTGTCGTGTTTTCATATACATAAATCTGATACGGCAGCAGGAAGCTGTTTTGTATATCTTCGAGGGTGGAGGGGAGAAAGGATGTAAAATTAATATGCCCTTCATGCATAGCACCTGTATAATAGGCTTTTCCGAAGGTATTAAACAGCGTACCGGTTCCCTGCGGTCTGCCAAACGCAAATTCCCCCTGATAGACCTTACGGGTATAGGCACCTTCCTCATATAAAATTCCCTGCCCATGTCGCATATTATCAAGAAACTCTCCTTCATAATCAATATTGCCGTTTTTATCATAATAGATGCCCCTGCCTTCAAATTCCCCATCGACAAAGCTTCCTTCATATAGCAGCTTGTAGGTATCATCAGTTTTACGATAGGCTCTGCCATCTCCATCTGCACGGTTGTTATGTACCTCACCGATATATTTCCGCATTTCGCCTTTGTCAAAATACAGGGTTCCGCTTTTATCCTCCATGACATTATCGATAAATTCTCCGGTGTAGATTTTATGTCCGTGCTCATCATATAAGGTACCCTTGCCATTACAGGCACCTTTTGAAAACATGCCCTCATAGGTGAGCCTGCCTTCTTTGTTCAGTATTTTGACATTTCCCTGATAGCTTGCCAGATTCAAATCATGATAGGAAAAGGTGGTTGCCTCCATATTCTGATTGGTAATCCGATTCCAGAGCTGCTGCAAATCCTTGTGAAAGAGAAAAATCAGAGTACTGAGGATGAGAAGCAACAGCAGCATGAATATCTTTCGATCAACATACAGATGGAATATGCGAATATAGTCTTCATTTCTCCGCTTTCGTTTCATGGATCCATACGCTCTTCTCCGATGCGCTGCAAACCGTCATAGGTCCGCTCGCTCCATTCCATATATTTATATATCCCAATGCCACAGAGTGCCAGAATTCCAATTCCTGCCATGATGATACAGCAGACACGGATTAGGAAGCTCCAATTTCGCTTCTTCAGGATAAATGCATCCTCCAGATGCACTAGATCGTTCATCAGCTGTGCATAGTCGTGATAGTCTCTTTGTGCCACCTTCTTTACAAAATCCTGATATTGTTTTGGATTCTGATATCGGTGCAACCGACGGGTTTCTTTTGCCTGCGACAGGATATCTGCCAAAAGCCGTGAGGTTCTGTATACACAGGTTGTGTGAAGCGGATGCTGCAGATGCGAGAAGTTTGGATTCAGGAATAAAACAACATCCTTTTCCGGTGTAATACCGATACTGTAGATATCCAGCGTAAGGTCACATAGACGCTCCGGCAGCTTTCTGCGCATGATTTCAAATACGAGGCTGCGGCATATGATAATACGCTCCTGTATGGTATGGAACTCCTTCAGCCAATCGGCTAAGGAGCATGCCTCTTGATACGGCTCAATCAGACAGAAGCTGCCCTTATAAAAGCCGTAAAGCAATTCGTATTCCATGCATAGATAAATCAGGGGTCTTTGAAGCTGTTCCTGCGCAATACAGAACACCCGGTATTTTTTATTTTCCTGTTCATACAGGTGTGCGGTACAGGACGGATTTTTATACAGGATGCCGGCATGCTTCCATGTTTCCAGATGAATTTCACTCATGTGCTTCCATCACCTTTACGTAGGCGGCAACCTGCTGATCATGGTAATGAGCACGAATCTGATACATACCGCTTTTCTGTCCGGCAGTAAAGGTTCCATCCTCCTGCAGTTCTCCTGCACTGGCATCATCAAGGGAAAATCGCAATTCTCTTATATCCTCCTCCCTGTCAAACACCGCTGTGAAGTGACAGACATCCTGCGGTCTGCATGCTATCGTGGAAGGCTCCAGACGAAGCAGACGGGTTTCCGTTACATTCTGAGTCTGCATATCCCATGCTCTGGCATACCAGTGTGCAATCAGCTTTTGTTCATAATAGGATTCGGAAACAGATACAGCCGCCTGAAAGCTGCCGGTCCATGGATAACAACGCACTGCCCAGCGCAGCGTTTCTTCCGGTTGAAACAGAGAGCAGTCACCGCTGATCAGCTGCTTCTGATATCCCGGTGCATCCTGCGGACTCTGAATTTCGATTGAAATCTGCATCTGAATTTCTCCGGGACCAAGACCATGACTGATTTCATCACTGTAGAAAACCGGATGCAGTCTGTCACACTGAAAATGCAGAATGCCACAGGCCTCCTTCACGTTTTGGTGATCAGCGGGTATATGAGATTCCTGTTTATCTGTCCAGCGAAGCCTTCGTTTCAGTTCCTCCACAACCATATCCAGCTGTGGTCTCTGGCATTCAATCCTTCCTGTTTCGTTCACCTTTTGAATATGAAGACGATCGTGTTCGCACTTAAATTCCACATATCCGAGAATAAGCTCATTCTGAAATACAAAGGGTTTTTCCATCAGCCGTTTTACCAGAGAAGCTTTCATATCCTCCACCATTTCAATTTCAAAGGTTTGTTCAGGTATGGTAACACTATGCTGCTCCAGCTGCAGCTGATCGATATGGAATACCGCATAATGTGCACCGGCTGTGTGATTTCGCTTTAACAAAACCGGTATGCTGTGCTCTTTCTTTTTATCTTTTGTATGCAGTTCCACTGTCTGTATATGATATAGCGTTGATCGTAAAGTCAGTGCCAGATGTAAGGGCGCTTCCTGCTTCTGTTCCAGCTGCAGAAGCAGCTCTACATCACCGTTTTGCGGCAGCATGCAGGGAATGTGCAGATACAGCTTATACTTCGTATCTTCGTAAATCACCTGCTGCTTGAATATCTGTTCATCCAAATAATCCGGAGGCTGCTGTTCCTGTATGTGCAGTTCCCATCGATCCTCCCATTTTCCATATTCCTCATGCTGATCCGTGCTTGGAAGCTCACAAAATTCTTTTCCGACTGCTTTCTCCCTGTGATGAAGTGTTATCCAGCCAGCATCTGTATTGATCTGTGAAAAGCCCTCCAGTTCTTCCAAGGTGATCGTGATATCTTCTTCCAGTTGGATAACATTGCCGGTGCTGTCCAATGCACTGCCTGAACTGATATGTAAACGCTCGTCAGATTGCCTGCTTAGATGAAGACCATATAGAATCCCGTCTCCCAGCGCTGCATGTGTACGTGCTTTCATCTGGTCGAGCATATACGCCTGTTCGCATATGAAGTCGTCGCTGCGCAGCATCTTTCCATGATAATAACGATTTTTCTGTTTCTGCATGCTGTATCACCCCCCTGTTGCAATAACATATATCCTTGGTTTTATTTTATCAGAAATGCCGATTAAATTCCTACATCTGGGACGAATGGTAATATGCTGGGACGAACAGTAGCTACGCAAACTGCATAAACACTGAACCATTTATCCCAGTTTGTATGCCGTTCATCCCACACATATAAAAATCGGATATTTCTTGTGTATAATAAAGACAAGGAGCTGATTATGATGGTATATAAATCTTTCAAGAAAAGCAGTCGGAATAAAGATATGAGTGCTGTCTTGCAAACAGAATTCGAACAAAAAAGCAGCATTGATCTCAGTGATGTACAGATTCATTATAACTCTTCCTTGCCTAAGCAATACATGGCTGACGCCATTGCACATAATAATCAGATAGATATCGCTTCCGGAAAAGAACACCTGCTGCGACATGAGCTTACTCACATTATCCAACAAAAGCAAGGGCTCGTAGATGTCACGGAAAAGCGAGGAAATCATTATATCAATAGCAGTAGTGTTTTGGAAAAGGGGGCAGACAATGCCGTTATAAAGCGTAAGCCACCGGTGCATAAGCAGCAAAATATTATACAGATGGCCCCCATTACCGATCAGGAAATTATAGACCAGATACTAAAGGCTGGCGTTATATACATTAATCCCCTGTATCCTGAACTCATAGCCTTCTTTAAGGATGCAGACTCTGATGATATAACTACAGAAACACTTCATGCCATTATTGAATTTGTTTATCGAACCGATACTGCTTCTGTTTCATACCTGCACAATCTCTTTCAGACATTCCCATTTAAAGCTAACATACCAATATATATGGATTTTATACAGTTTATAAATCGTTACCCTGAATTAGGTCCATCACTTTTAAATTTTACTAATATACTCGGTATTTCTGCTTCTGATTATCTCATAAGTGCATTTTCAAAAATCCCTGCCCTTGTTATAGATACCTTTGATTTACTGGTTATGCAACAAGATAATATTGCTGCATTTTCTACTCTTTTTCAAGAGCAGATACCTATGTGCGCGTCAGATATTATGGTCTCTGAAAATATTACGATGGCAAACCTCGGAGATTCCATCTATAATATATTAGGTGAAAAGTCTTTTACTTTATTTAATGATTGTATATCAAAGCTTGTACACTGCTGTATACCAGCCAGTATTAGTGATGTTTTGCTTGGATGTAATCTGAATGTTACAGAATATATTCTAACTGTCATAGATGGACAGGTTTATACTGCTGACGCTGCAGCTACAGAAATAGATATGAAAATGTTTTTACGCAGGCTTCAATTAACCACTGATTATGTTCAGAGTATTTACAACAAATTCCATGGAAAGTATTTGATAAAGCCTACTGGCAGCGATCCACATTTGCAGGGACGCCAGGTCGTATTTCTTATCAATGCTTCGGGCGGTATTTTTGTCTATAAAAATCGTCCACTAGAGGTAGATAATGAGCTCGCTGGCAAAAATGGCTTTTTAGAGGAAGCAGGAGAGCTTTTAATAACAGATCCTGAGATGCAATTTCAAGGAATGTGCATTGATCCTGTATCACACATGGAGGAAGTCATTTCTCCTTTAGGCGCTCCAAAAACAGAACCACTTGATTTAGATACCGCTAAAAGAAACTATTTTCAGCTTGGTGCTTTGCAGGCGATTGCAAGCGTTACCGGAATAGTTGATCTCCACGCAGACAACATTATATTTTCTGCAGTTGGACTTCACATTATTGATGCAGAATGTTCATTTCTATCTTTTACTGATACGTTAATAGAGCATGACAGAACAAGCCCTTTCATAATGCTTTACTCCCCGTCCATGTTAAGCTACACAAATTCAGTCTTTTCAATCAAAATGCCTGACGACCAGGTTGTACTTTCTACAACCAAATCTCCACTGCTTATGGAGATGTTCTATAAAGGAAAGAACTACACATTAATAAAAATCAAAGCAGAGAAGGCTACCTTTCTTCAAATACTATCTAAACACCTTGTCAATATACTTAGCTCCCGGATTGTTCCTATCGGGACAGGTGACTTTGGTGAATTGATGTATCGTTATGCCTTTTCAAACAATAAAGAAGATCTTCTGATGAATACCATCGAAAGGATAACAACTGATCTAATGAATGACAGCTACGCATATATGGCAGGACATCCAAAGCCTGTCTTTCAGTTTGATGTAATGCACAATGTGCTATACGATGCCTTCGAAAACCACACCATTCCGGCTTTGGAATTTCAATGGTCCACATCTAAAATATATATGGATTCTCAGGAAATATGTGCGCTTCATTATCGTAGAAACGGTACAATCGTATCCTTTATTCTAGAAAAGGTGGCACAGATGATTGACTCTCTTTAATCAATATTAAACACCTGCGATATGCAGCCTGCATTTTTGATAGACTTCCTTTTTTCTACCACGACTGATATAAAGAACTCTTTGATTCCGCATCGTGATCTGATTCCCATGAATTTGTTCGATGTAAGCTGGATTAACAATTACGCCGCGATTGATCAGAAGACAGCCATGGCAGGATAGTGTATCCTGTGCATATTTTATCGTCGCGCGATCCTTCCAACAGTTTTCCCGCCCATTAATATAAAGATAGTTCTTATTGCATTCGATAAAGTAAATATCCTGTATATGTAGTTTTCGCTGTGTATCCGGGTGTTGGAAATAATAGCATTCTTCCTTTTCATACAGATACTGCAGTTTTTCTTTCAGAGCAACACAATCCTGTGCAATGTGGGAGCAGCGAAGGACAAAGAACCAGGGAAAAAGCTGCATCGTGAAGAAATCCTCACTATCGTTACAGAGAAAGATCATTTTTGCCTTTTTAAAACAGGAGAACAGTGCCATAATCTTATGATTTATTTCCTGAAGAGTATCCGCATGCAGAACGATGTAATCAAAATTTTTTTCAGAAGGAAAAACCGGTTTTTTCTGCAAAAAATTCATTTGTACGCTGTGAAGTGAATATCCGCTGCCAGCAACACAGGCATCTGTGATTATCTGACGCTGTTTCGCTTCTACATCAATGAAAAGGAACGTAAGTATGCCTGTATGGTTCATGAAACATCACCCCTGTTAATATCCCCCAAGATCATATGCACACTTTCATGTGTTAATTATATGACAAATCTAAACATCATACATTACCACTCGGTAGAAAAAACTGCCAGTAAGGCAGTTTGCTTTTCGAAATCAGGGATAAAGGATAAAGCTTGCGATAAATTTTGTGTCTGCTTTATAGAAAGCTGCATTTCCACCATACTTTTCGCATACCGTTCTCATGTTGATCATGCCATAGCTATGCTTCTGTGAATGCTTTTTAGGCACTATCATCCCTGAATCGGCTTTGTAATTACATTCATTTTCCACACGAATCAATAGATACTCATCCACATAACGAATATAGATTTGAATATCTGCCAGTTCTGTCAGCTCACTTTCCTGTATCGCATTTTCCAGTGCATTCCCCAGCAGAACAGTTAGGTCAATCGCTTCGATTGGCGGCGCCTTCACAACAACAGCATCTATCTCTATGGGTATACACGCACTTGCGCAGCGTTGCATATAGTAATTCAGAATACTATCAAGCAAAGGACAGGCTGTATATTTCTGTTGACTGACTTCATCAATTGATCGGGTATATTGTGTGAGGTAGCAATCCAGATCCTCCAGCCTGTTTTCCTGCAGCATTGAGCGGATTACATTCAGATGATGCTGCAGATCGTGGCGGATTTTTCTCGCATCCTCGATACTGCTGGTAATTTTTTCATATTGCGTCTGAAAGGATTCCAGCTGCTGATTTAGCTCCTGATTTGTTAGTGAGACCTTAAGCTCGGAAAAATACATATAATATACGATTGCATCCGTAGCCAGCACTGATGTGAGAAAAAGCAGCATATCCCTGTCATCGAGGAATCCGGCCGTACGATTCGTCATCGTAAAAATACAAAGACAATAAAGAAACATGACAGAGACAAGATACAGACAGCCTCTTTGCGCTGCAGCACGATCCATCGCAGGGAGTATACGAGCCATGGTATTCCTCATAAACAGTGCAACCAGAGGATAGCTTACGATGAGTAACAGCAGATTCACACCTACATTTTTATTATAAATTGTATACGTAGGGTCATAAAATATGGAAGAGCTTATGTTAACGAATGGTGTTACGAACGTAAAGATGACGGCACCGTAATGTATGACTGTCATATAAACCAGTAGTTTTTTTATAAATAGCTCCTGTGTGTGACGATAGATATATCCGGCTGTTATCAGCAAAACTACCAGAAAATACATATCAGCTGCGCCTCTCATATTCGCAAAGCCGCTTCCATCCCTGGTATATAGATAATTCATAAGGAGGGTGAACACCAGGGCTGCAAAAGTGAGACCAGCTGAGCAAAAGCATAGAATTTGCTTTTTCCCGCCATAAATCAGATGATTGAGAAACGGCAGGCAGGCAAGGAAAGCAAACGGCAGAGTCTGCAGTAAAAAGCCGGCAAAGTGCAAGAATAATAGATTTACTGACATAACAGTGTACCAGCTTCTGATCTTTGAAAAAGATAATCGTGATATTTCTGTAATACCTGACTTCTTCTCCGGCGGCTTATGATAATCGTTGTACCGTCTCTTAACAGACAATTTCCGTCACGGTAAATTTGCTTGATAAAGGACAGGTTTACAATTAAGCCACGACTTACGGTAATCAGCTCTTCTTCCTGTATTTCTTCTTCCAGTCGGACAAATGGCATATTAAGGAAGAACGGACTTTCCATTCTGGAAAGATATATTTCAACCCCTTTGTTTCTGCTTTCTATTTTTTGTATCCGATGAATTGGCAGCTCGCATATAGTTCGTTCTGTTTGCAGCTTCAATGTGTGCAAAGGCAGGCGCATGCGTTCAAAATAACGACGAAACATTTCCTGTATCTGAAAGTCTGTCAAGGGTTTCACAATATAATGAATTGCATTTAACTGAAATGCTTCCGGTGCATATTCTTTACTGGTTGTGAGAAACGCAACTTCAAGGGATTCCTGTAGCTGCCGGGCTTGTTGAATGATTTGCACACCATTCTCCTCTTTCAGATAGATATCCATAATGATGAGATCACATGGAATATTCAGGCGCAGGGAATGCAGAAGCTCTTCTCCAGATGTATAAAGGGTTAATCGACATTCAAAGGAGAACCTTTTTTCTGCTTTATGAATTGCTTCATGAAGCACGACGGCATCCAGATGATCATCTTCACAAATAACGACATTCAAAGCCATATTACTCCCCCTTTTGGACAATATTATATCATGAATAAATTATTACGGTATAGTGGAGTTTATGAAGCATAGAAATATGATCGTATGTATCAATATACGGATACTTTCTGGTGATCCGTCAGCAAATGTTTTAACCTTTTCTTTCTGCTTACGTTGTATTAATAACTCAGAATTGCATTATCCTGCAGTAAATTTGGACATTTTCACACATTCAGATTCCATTCATCTGAAAATCATTACAATAATAGTCATTAGGAGGTACATATTATGTACATAAAAGATACAATATTAAAAAGTTTGGCTATGGCCAACATGGATCCTATTATCACTATGAACCGGGATCCTCTGTCACATCCGTCGTACGAGGCATTTTTAGAAGTAATGAAAAAGGAAAGGAAAACAGCTGCGGAAGCAGAAGCATTGTGGAAGCTACTGATCGATGGCTTTCGTCACCAAAGAGAACTGAACAAGGATGCTCAAAAAGAAGCCGAAATTATCAAAGATGCTGTCCAGTTCAATGCCCTGTTGATGAAGTACAAAATTCCAGAGCCTCTGAAATCAATTTATCAGGAGAATTACATTTACTTTTCTGAAAAAATTGCCAAAGCTTCCAGTTCTGATAAACAGAAACGGGCGAATGAAAATTACATGAGTTTCCTACGTGGTGTCGTTCGCTCCACCAATCCTGAGTTTGAGCAATTCGCCAATCAGCTTCGAGCTTTATTGATAATACCGGGAGGTCGTGAGCTTGCTTTATGGTCAGGCGGTATTGATCTGAGCATTTTCTCTTATGAAAAAAGCCGCTGTCCTCTGGAACAGACAGTTCTCGGTAAGCTGTTAAACACGATGCCAATTACTACTTTATGGAATCTGGAAGCACCACTATGGAATATTATTTCCAGAACCTTTGTTTCTCAATACGGCCGGCTTCCGGTTCATGTATATTTCCGCGTGCTTGACAACGCCAGTGTATTATTACGCCAGGAGCTGCCACTCATGCAGAAGATCAATCCATCCGTCGCTATTCACTGGCACCCTGTGTTTAATTACCCAATCGGTATGGCAGAGGTTGGTGTTCATGGGGAAGCTATCACAGAGTCCGGGCGCGGCATTGATGATATGAAAGCGGCTGCAGAGTTACTGATTGCAAAATTAGGGGCAGCCAGCTATAAAGCAAACAGGCAGGCATTTGAACGTGCAAATAGTGATTACTTCGATCCGACACGTCCTCCTTTTGCAATTGATGATTAACTGAAAATAGAAAGACTGACAGCATCTGTCAGTTTTTTCTTTCATGATTATTTAGTTATTTTATAAAGCCGATATCCCTTACATGATAAAGAGCTTTCATCCATTGTATGGTTACACTATAATAAGAATTTTCATTGGATCAATCCTTTATGTAACTCACCTTTTATGTATTTCTTTATGGAGGATTATCAACTGAAATTACATAATTTAGTTCCGATCATATATATGAACTGAAATTAATAAAAACGATCTGCTTCAATTGGTTTGTTATTAGATTTAGTGGTTTACTATTTATGCAGCCCTCATGATATTGTAACTTATGGTGATCGATTGGTAACATCCTGCCTGTTTCTGAAATTTCGCGTTTAAAATCATTACGATAGATTACATATGGGAGGGGATTTCAAATGAATTTTATAATACAGATTGATAATACCATAACAGAAGACACAATTATACTGCGGGCGTGCAGTAGAAACAAGAATTATATTTATAATGTAATCCTTTATCTACAGAAAAACAGTTCACGAATTAAAGTATATGATGAACTGCATAATCTTTACTTTGTCACCTGTCACGAGATATATTATATAGAGAATATAGATCATAAAGTATATATCTATACAGAAAAAGATGTCTATCGCTGTTACCTTCGATTTTCAGAATTAAAAAAGCAACTGCATAATTGTGGCTTCTGTCAAATAAATCAGAGCACTCTGGTTAATTCAATTCATATAAAATCTGTTCGTATTGAAAAAGACTGCCACCGGAGCATAACTCTGGATAATGAGGAATGTCTAATCGTCAATCGCAGATATCGCTCTTTTTTAAAAGATCAGGTTTAACAGATTGCTGCCTTATTTATTTGAATAAAAAATGATAATAGTACCATACGGTTTTTTCTTACGTTAGAGTGTTTGTAAAAAGGAGAATTCAAATTCTATTGCTTTTCTACAATAGTGTTGAATTCTCCTTATCTGTATTTATGCACAATCGGTTAGCCTGATGATTGAATATGAGTGAGTAAGGCCCTAGCATAGGACACAAGCATCCTGTTGTTTATTATTCAGCTTTCTTCATCTATATAGATATGCTGAAGCTTATCCCGATAATCTGTTATCAGTCTGCGTAGGCTTTCCTTATCCGGATCATTTATCATATTATGAAAAGCATCCTGTATATCATGATGCAGCATTTCAATTAGCCACTGCTCATAAATATCAACAAATTCCTCTATCTGCGGGATTTCCGGAACCGGCTTTAGACTCATCCAAGATTTCAATGCCTGTTTATAAAAATCAGCATCATCATCTAAAGACTCTTGGAGATCTGTATACTGATTCTTCTGCAATGCATTCCATCCAAAGTCCCATGTCAGCATAATTTTATAGAGTTTGCTTTGCATACCAATATGCAGAATTTTTAGATTTTGATAATTCATTCTTTCAGTATCCGTTAAGTTCTTTTCTTTATCTTCAATAACCTTCAACAGCTGCTTTAGTCTTTTACTTTTTTCTGTCATTCTGTAATTCTCCATTCCTGTATCAAATGCTTCCAAATCATTCCGGTTGTCCAGTATACCTGCATAGCATAGCCGTCTTTCCCCATATAGCTTGTCATATCGTGCCGGATCAGTTTATGTTCAACACTATCATAGGGTATCTGACTTGATGTTATCAGTGTACCACTCCCCTGCTTTTCATCATTTTTCCCACCATGAATATATGGATTTAATCCGCTTGCTGCAGTACCCGGATGAAGCATATCTGTACCTTTCATTCCATATGGCGGAATGTTTACCTCCGGATTCAACTGACCGCCAGCATACTCATCACCAATTTGATAAAAGTGTGAAATTTCATGTACCATCGTTATTGCTGTTTCATCACCGTTTTCAAGTATAACAGTCGTATCTGCACCAAACGTAAAGCCGCTTAAAGCGTCCTTTTGATCATTCAAATCCATTTTTTCCGGTGATAGACCGATAACACCATCGCATTCAAATTCATTTTTTAAATGCTTTAACAGATTCCAGGTACGAAGTCTGCCAAACCATGTGTCCATATCGTACATATCCCCTCTAATATCCAAAGAATCATGCAGTATCAGCTGCAATCCGTTCCGGGATAAGGGTAACCTTTTTAATATCTCATTATGCCAGGTTTGCATTTGGGTATTCATGACGGAATGCTCCTTTTTTTTCTTAGATGTCAGAAGCGGTACAATCAGAAATTTCTTCACTGGTATAACGGTTGTATTAACACTCTCTTTTTTGCAGGCATCCCCTATCTGTACCTCAAACTGCATATCCCCCTGTTGAATATCTGTATATGGAATATAAAACAGGATTTCATCTTTGTTTGTTTCCTCCGGATGATAATCATGCTTTGTATCTGAATTGTCCAGAGTGGCTCTGGCAGCCTTTTGCAAGCTTTGATCGAAACAGGAGTCCTTAGATTTTGCGAGCAGGATGCTGTTACGCTTTGCCACATGTGTTGAAATCGCAGCAGGTGTGCCATCGTGTTCATTGATACCATATCCGAGTGCCTGATCAAAAACAAGCTCATAGTCACAGGATGTTTTCTGCGAAGCACTCTCACAGCCAAAGCAGCCTATGATCAGAATGAATAGAATGAATTTCTTCATAATTGCTGAAGCTGTATAAGTTCGGCTTGCATTGCGATGATTTCATCAGGTCCCAGACTTGCATTTTTTATTTTGTTATACAATGCATTCACTTCACTGAGAATCAGCTCCCAGTGTACCATTTCTTCTTTCATCTGGTGAAGCTGTCCCTGTACTTTTTTAATTTCATCTACCTTATCATCATATGACTTTTGTACATTATTTTTTTCTGTTTGACTACATTGATAATCATACTTTGCGGATTCCAAATCACGACTGATTGCTGCCAGTCTTTCTCCGGAAGCACAATATTCCCGATAGGCTGCAGCTGTGTCTGCTTCCTGATCATTCAGCAGCTTGTCAAAAGCCAGATAAGCTCCATATCCGGGTACCCAGAACCATCTTTTTAACAGCTCATTTTGTTTCTCTGCTTTTCTTCTGGCACTTTCGAGTTCTTCCTGTGCTATGCTGTATGCTTCTTGTTTGCTTATATAGGAAGCATTATATGCATCATATAAATTCTTTCTACCTTCATATATACTCTCCTGCTCATGATTTTTCTGTTTCAATCTTTCCATATGTACATACAGAACAGGTAGATTTGCGTTCAATTGGTCACATAGTACTTTTTTTTCATCAAATATCCGGCGAATCCTATTTCTGTTCTCATCGGCCTGAATTCTGATCTGCTCCAAAGAATCCAAAACGCTCTGTTCCTGTCGTTCCAGCCTGGCGATATCCTCATCACTAAGATCCATATGAATGGAATTTTTTTGCAGCATTTGTAAAATCTGTTCCATGATTTTTGTCAGCTGCAGATTAGCTGAATCCGTCTTTTTCATGTTTTTATCTGCGCTATTATCTTTATTTTCCATAAGCTAGCCTTTCAGTGTGCTGATTTTTTTATTGCTTTCTGCAACCTGCCGATTCAGGTTATTTGCAACATTACCAGCTGTTTTAGAAGCCATATCCCAGTGCTGTTCTCTGCTCATTTCAGCCTTATCTGCTTTTGTAATTGTCTCGTTTAAACGGAATCTTGTATTTTCAGCACCATTGATAAAGTCTGTGGAAATGCTTTTTACAGCTGCCCACTGTACCATATACGTCAGTAACGGGATCATAACACTGTCTGTGTAATAAAATTCAATGCGTTCTTCTTTGTCAATTTCCTGAAGATCTTGAATTGTATCCTTTAAATCAGATGTGGCAAGAGCCTTGCAGCATTTTTCCATAGATGTCCAGAATAAAGCGATGTCCATAACAGCAACAACAACATTTTTTAAACAGGATACAGCAACTATCAGGGAACGAACAGCTGCTTCCACACTGTTTTTTTCAATTACCATCGTCTTCAGTCGATTTGTATATTTGGCAAGATTGGCTAATTGCTTTGTCTGTTCCTCTTCCAAACGGATCAGCTCAGCGTTGATTTCCGTTAATCTCTTGCTGCGGTTTTCCTGTACGCTGCTCTCCTTCTGTGACTGCTCGGCAATTTGTGAAGAAACACCATGTAAAGCTGCACTAATGCTCTTAAGCGCACTTGATTTTTTGTTAACCTGCTTTTCTGCTTCCGTAATTTCAATATCCTTAGCACGGATGTCAGACCTGATGCTTTCCCTTTTTTCATCATTATCCGCTGTTTCAAGAGCTTTAACAAGTTCCTCTTTCTCTTTCTTCAGACTTTCGAGTCTATCCTTTGCGGCATTTGCTTCTTTTTGTGCAGTGTCAAGCTTTTCCTTATCCTCAGTTGAGCTTTCTGTAGAACCTGATTTCCCTGCCACATCAGCTGCTACAGAAGCAGCACTGCCAAGAAATGAGAATACAGCGCCCATGATGTCCATTGTACGCTGATGCTTTTCAGCATCCAGCTCTGCCTTGCTAAGCTTCTCATATTCGGTCTGCAGCCTGGTCAGACGTTTCTTAATTTCCTGTTGGGCAATATCCGCCGCTTCCTGCTCACTTTGAAAATCCGCCATCTCCTTCTGTATCTGATCCTGATGTGCATACTGGCGATTGTTTTCGTCAATAGTGTTTTTTAAGGTTTCTGAAGTATCCCCCGCCATTTTCTGATAGTCCTTTGCCAGCTGCTCCGCCTGTCTGCTCATTGTACCTGCAATTACAGAAAAGCGTTCCAATTTCTTGATTGCAACCTTTTCCGCACCCTTAGTCAGCCAGTCAAAGAAACCAATCAAATCATGAATAACAGCAGAGGACTGTCTTGCGAAATCGTCAATCACATTGATTCCCTTATCGTTTAGATCCATCAATGTTTTCTGCAGATCCCATATCTGCGTTTGTACATCAAAGCCATACACCGCATGATATGCAACATTTAGCAAATCTACAGAATTATCAAGATTCTTGAGTACGGTGTCCAAATCCATTTTGTGAAGTATATTCTTTTTCTCTGTCACCACTAGTGTAGAGGATGCATCCGGGGCTTCTTTCAGGCTGTATGTCTCTCTAATACCACCACAGTCCATAGAAATTGTATGATCCTTTTCAACCTTTAAAATTAAATCATTTGCCATTGTGTTTTACACTCCTTTTCTTTATAAGGAATCATAAGTATGCGCATAACTGATTCATCCTGTACATACTGTAATATATTTCTGCATCTTGGTGCTTCGGATCTACATGTCATGCGAATATAATAACAAATACTGCAATTTGCTTATTATAAAAGAACCGGTTCCAAGATAGCAATGTCATCAACTTAAGGTATCTTGACAAATGTGTGGTTTATTGTATAGAAA